>ENA-OUOG01001569-OUOG01001569.1-marine-metagenome-genome-assembly--contig:-NODE-1569-length-26056-cov-5.086685_pt1 | contig 26056 bp, 12 predicted proteins | sample MGYA00248635_ERZ508505 | MGnify/ENA primary metagenome ERZ508505 (study PRJEB26176, sample SAMN06267871) | marine metagenome | isolation source: Saanich Inlet, British Columbia, Canada | place: Pacific...
CATAACCTCTGAATCTATAGAAGGTTCGTCAATCAGTGTAGGAGCGAGATAACAGTCTTCGTTGTCATATGTGCCTCCAAATACTACATTGCTGTCTTTTAGTATTGCTGTTAGTCGTGCTTTTCAGCCTGCTGTTGACATTGTTGATAGTAGCTTAATTACTACGCTTTATGAAGACGGCATTACAACAACATCAGTTAACAACGATACGTTGGTTAACACAGCTGATTTTATTTCAGAAGGGTTTGTTGAAAACGGTGTATTAGAATTTACAGTGCCAGACAATGCTCCTGATACATTGTATTATATAAGTCAGTATGATATTAATACTAGTGGTTCTTTTAACATTTACAATATTGAGGAAGCGTCTGAGATAGATGTTGTTAATGAAATTGTAGGTAAGAAAACATACACTACTTCAGACGGCTGGGAATTTACAAATGGTTTAAAAGTTTATTTCCAAGGAAATGTAACACCTGCAGAATATGCTAGTGGATTATATTATGTCGAAGGTGTTGGCAAACAAATACAGTTAATTCCAACAAACGATTTAGAAGTTCCTACAATCTTTACACAAGATACTAAAGTTCCTTTTGACCAATACGGATTTGACAGAGTTCCATTTAGCGATGCTATTAGTTTTGCCGGATCAAAAGACTATGTTTGTATCGATAGATCTGACAGTAGTAGAAATGACTGGGCTAGATATAACCGCTGGTTCCATAAAACTATTATAGAACTTAGTGCAACAATCAACAGTCAGCCTATTGAGATTGAAGAAAGTGCAAGAGCTAAACGTCCGATCATTGAGTTTGAAGCAGGATTGCGTTTGTATAATCACGGATCTTTTGCAAAAACAAATGTAGATCTAGTTGATACATTTACTCAAGATGTTTTTAGCACAGTTGAAGGAACAGCAGGATACAATGTCGACGGTGTTGATTTAGTTGATGGAATGCGTGTTCTGTTTACTGCTGATACAGACAGTTTTGTAAATGGCAAAATATTTGAAGTTAATTTTATTACTCATAACAACAATTATCAAATTAGTCTTGTTGAAACAACAGATAGTTTACCAGAAGACGGCGAAACAGTTTTAGTTAAATCTGGTGTTAAAAATGCTGGTAAAATGTATTGGTATAACGGAACAATTTGGAAATTGGCACAAGTTAAAAGAGGCTTAAATCAATCTCCAAAATTTGATCTATACGATAGTAATGGAAATTCTATCAGTGACGTTGATTTTTATCCTTCAAATAATTTTGCCGGAAATAGAATCTTTGCATATAAAGTTGGCACTGGAAACAATGACGACGAACTAGGATTTCCTTTAAGTTATAAAAATATCAACAATGTCGGCGATATTGTGTTTGACTTTGATATGTTATCTAAACAATACGAATACGAAGAAAATAATCAAATATTTAAAATTAATAGTGACGAATTGTATTTGAAAAAATACAACAGCAACGCTGATTTTTCTTACGTTAATGCCTGGGTTAAATCTAATACCAAAAGCAAACAATATGTAATTAGACAATTTACCGGAGCTGATTACACAAACCTTCTACCAGTTGATGTTTTTGATAACAGTGCAAATTTACAAGATCTAACAGTAAAGGTATTTGTAAACAACAAGTATTTAATTGAGTCAGTTGATTGGAATTTTGTAAATGTAAATTCAACAAGATTTGTTCAGCTTAATGATGATATTGCAACAACTGATATTGTTGTATTAAAGTGTTTGAGCGATCAGCCAAAGAACAATCTTGGTTATTACGAAATACCATTTAATCTTGAGCGCAATCCTTTAAACAACAACATTACTGAATTTACACTAGGACAGGTAAACGATCATGTCGAAGGATTGGTAACAGAATTAAACAATTATAGAGGCATACAGCCTGGTTTAGGTAATCTAAGAGACCTTGGCGAAATAAAAAGTTATGGGCAAAAGTTTGTTCAACATAGCGGTCCGATTAATCTAGCACTATACCATCTTACCGATAAAGATGCTAACGTAGTTAAAGCTATACGTTATGCCAGTAACGAGTATGGAAAATTCAAAAGAGAATTTTTAACAGCAGCTAAAAACAGTAGCTTTGTTGGCAATGTAAAAACACACGTTGACAATATATTATTTGAACTAACCAAAGACAAAGTTAAAACAATGCCGTTTTATAGCACTGATATGCTGGCCTTTGGCGGAGCAAAAAAATTAGAATATAAAATATTAGATAGTAGAAATAAGTTTTATGCATTGTCGGCACCGTTTGATATTTCTGTAGACGGATTTAAAGCAGTCTATGTTTACCTAAATGATGTTCAGTTATCTTATGGCATTGATTATACCTTTACTGAAAATGGATTTGTCCAAATAGATGCAACATTAACAAATGACGATATTCTAGAAATTTACGAGCATGAAAATACACAAGGTAGCTTTATACCTCAAACTCCTACCAAGTTAGGATTGTATCCAAAGTTTGAACCTCAAAAGTTTGTTGATAATTCTTATAGCACACCCACTACTGTTATTAGAGGACATGATGGCAGTATAAGTGTTGCATACGAAGATTATAGAGATGATTTGTTAATTGAGTTTGAAAAACGAATCTACAACAATTTAAAAGTTTCATATGATACTGAAATATTTGACATATACGATTTTATTCCAGGCGATTATAGAAATACTAAAATTAAAAAGCAAGATTTAGATCGAGTAATGATTACAGATTTTGCAAGTTGGTTAAAATTAGTAGGTGATGCAGATTATACATCGAATAGTTTTGTTAAACTAGGTGATCCGTTTTTATACAACTATAGCAGAAGCAGTAGTCCGCTAGGCAAAACATTGCCGGGGTATTGGAGAGCGATCTACAAACAAGCATATGACACCGATCGTCCGAATACACATCCTTGGGAAATGTTAGGATACAGTAATAAACCTAGCTGGTGGGAAACACAGTATGGTCCTGCACCGTATACTAGTGACAATCTTATACTTTGGAAAGACATTGAAAACGGAGTTACTAGAGAGCCAGGAAAACCTGTCACTAGAAACAAAAAATTTATTAGACCAAATCTTTTAAATAACTTGCCAGTCAACGAATATGGTCAACTTGTTAATCCTATTGAAAGCGGCTATGTTAGAGAATTTAGTTTCAATGTTAGTAACGAACTTCCATTTGTGTTTGGAGACGAAACTCCGGTTGAAACAGCATGGCGCCGTAGTAGTGATTATGTTTTCAGTCTGTTAACAGCACTTGTGCTAAATCGTCCTGCAGAACTTTTTGGTAAAGGGTTTGACAGAAGTAGAATTTCTAGAGATGTAGCAGGTAATCTTGTTTACAACAACACAAAAAGAATTAGACTAGAAGATATTGTTTTTCCTAGTGTAGAAAATAAAACACTAGGGTTAGTTAATTATATAACAGACTATATGACTAGCAATTTAACAGTCAAATTTGAAAATTACAAAGCAACATTATCAACATTAACAAATCAACTTGGATTTAAACTCGGCGGCTTTGCTGATAAAGAAAAGTTAAGATTAGTGCTGGATAGTAGAACTCCATTAAATCAAGGCAATGTTTTTATTCCTTTTGAAAATTATGAAATATTTTTAAACAATGCTAGCCCACAAGAAGTTGTTAACTACAGCGGCGTAATTGTTGAAAAAACAGGCAAAGGTTATAGAATATCTGGCTACGATCAAGAAGATACATTCTTTAACTATTACAAGCCTTTAATATCTAATAGCGATCCTGCAATTAATGTCGGAGGCATTAGTGATAGCTTCCTTGAATGGACTGAAGGAAAAACTGTAGTAGCAGGAAAAATTGTAAGATTTGAAAATGTCTATTATAGAGTTAGCAAAACACATACCACTGGTACTAATTTTGAACCTTCTAATTTTAGTAGATTGTCAGAACTTCCTATTGCTGGCGGCGCAACTGCTATTTTTAGAAAGAGATTCGAACAATCGTTAAGTGTTCTAAATTATGGAACAGTGGTTAATAGTATACAAGAAGTTGTAGATTTTCTTTTAGGATACGAAAAACATCTAATATCTCAAGGATTTGAATTTGAATATTTTAATCGCAGCACTGAAGTTGTAGAAGACTTTAGACTTATTGCTAAAGAATTCTTATTTTGGACTACACAAAATTGGGCAACCAGCAGTGTTATTGCACTAAGTCCAGCAGCAAATTCATTATCATTTGCCAAAGACTTTTATGTTGTTGATAATATTTTTGATAATTTCTATGGATATGATATTCTACAAGCTAATACTAATAAAGTTAAAAAATCAAATATTTCAATTTCGAGAGACAATACTAATTCTTTCTCAATGTCACCGACTGTAGAAGATGCAGGAATTTATTTTGTTAAATTACCGTTGATACAAAAAGAACATGTAGTAATTATTGATAATACAACAGTATTCAACGATACAATTTACAGTCCTGAACCAGGATACAGACAAGAACGTATTAAGGTAGTAGGATACAGAACTGACAACTGGAATGGTGCATTAAACATTCCTGGATTTGTTTATGACGAAGCAGCTATTACTGAATGGGAAAGTTGGAAAGACTACTATATCGGCGAACTAGTAAAATATAAAGAATTTTATTACAGTGCAAGATTCACTCACAGTGGATCTCAAGAATTTAATTATGGAAATTGGACAGTTTTAAATGAACGTCCGACTAGTAGCTTAACACCTAACTGGGACTACCGTGCAAATCAATTTACAGATTTTTATGATCTAGACACTGACAACTTTGACAGCGAACAACAGCGTTTAGCACAGCACCTTATTGGTTATCAAAAACGTCAATACCTAGAAAACATTATCAATGACGATGTAAGTCAATATAAATTTTATCAAGGAATGATTCAAGACAAAGGCACAGGCAATGTTTTGACCAAACTGTTTGATAAACTAGGAAGTGCAGATCAAGACAATTTAGAATTCAACGAAGAATGGGCTGTCCGTACAGGGATATATGGTGCAACAGACAGCTTTGAAGAAGTTGAATATCAGTTAGACGAATCAAAATTTAGAATAGAACCACAAACGGTAGAACTAGTAAACACTGTAGATTCAACTAGAACTGATCTTGTTTATCAATATCCTCTTAAAGATGTGTATTTGCAAAACACTGGTTATAATCATGCTCCTTTCCCTACAAAAAATGAATTAAACGAATATACAAAAACTGGCGGATATGTTACAATTGATCAAGTTAATTTTTTAGCTAGAACATTGTCAGACGTATTAGCATTTGATATTAAGGCTGTAAATCTAGGAAGCTATGTTTGGGTTCCAGAAAGCCAGCAGTCGTGGAATGTTTACAAGCACATATTATCTCCAGTAAGAATTATTCAAATTGACAAAACAGATACTGGGTTTACTGCTACTTTTAACAAAGCCGTTCCATTTGGCATTGGAGAAATCATTGGCATTAATAATGTAAACGAAGATGTAGACGGATTTTGGACTGCAAGAAAAATTACACTAAACACAGTTGAATTCTTTTCAAACACTCCTATTCAAGACGACACATTAGATTTAAGAGACAGCACACTTGGAGTTGTAAGTCAATTAAACAGTCGTCGTATTTCTTCAATAGTTGATGCAAATGATGTTTATAAAAACTATGACTTAGACGAAACTGAGCGTATGTGGGTTGACAACAATGGTAATAATTCAAGTGAAGTATTTGATAATGCACCTGTATTTGAATTACATCAAGAATTAGTTAACGAGTCAGGATTAGTCGATGAAGGTTATGCAACAGCATTTGACACTAGTGGTTCAAATCAACTTCTTGCAGTTGGTCTACCAGAAAACGGAACCAACGGATCGGTTGTAGTTTATTCGAGAGTTAGCGAATCATTACCGTATACTTTACTACAAATAATTGAACCAGATGACGATATATACAATGCAAACGCCAAGTTTGGTTCTAGTGTTTGCATTACTAACAATGGTCAGTATTTGCTAATCGGTGCGCCAAATGCATCAGATGTAAAGAGCAAATACACAGGCGAATATGATGGAACTCAGTCATACAACGAAGGTGATATAGTTAGTGACAGAGGAACATTATGGAAAGCAATTAATAATGTTCCTGCCGGAATTGATGACAGCACTATTGGAAATTTATCACAGGATTGGGAACCGGTTGACATTTTAACAACTGATAATACCGGTGTTTCTAGCGGACTAACAAATCAGGGTGTTGTTCACATTTACAAAAAAGTTGTAAGTTCATTTAGAGAAGTTGCAACAATTATGTCACCCTTGCCAGTAGAAAATGAAAAATTTGGCATTGCAGTAAAAAGTGCATTTAGCATTGACAATGTTCATAAATTCTTTATTCGTAGCAAAGCAGAAAACGGAAGAATTTACTTTGTTAATAGTCCATTAGATCAAGAGGATACATTTGTTTACAACAAAGATAGAAATTACAAAGGAACTTTTGATCCTTTAAAAACTTACTACACAGACGAAATTGTGTTTGATCAGTTTATTCTTTATAAAGCTAGTTCTAATATTTTTGGAAGCAGCGGCATACTTCCTGGTGCAAGCACACAATGGCAAGTGCTGGACCAATACACTGATTATGTAGGCTTTGCTCCAAACTTTGGCGATGTAGTTGCACTAGATAGCGATAGTGTAGGACTAGGAAATGCAGATAACATTGGTAGAAGTTTTGACGTTAGTAAAAACGGAGATATAATTGCACTTTCAGGTGTGTTAGGAAATGACGAAAATAGAATTAGTATCTATAGAATAAGCAATGGGCAACGATATGTTTATGAATCAAACATTGATGCAACTGTTTTAGGTGAAGATTTTGGATACAGTATTGCATTATCAGACGATGGCAACACTTTGGCAATTTCGTCTGTAACTGCTGATGACACTGGTATAGACAATGGTAAAGTCTACATTTATCAATATAATTTTAATTCTGAAAATCCACTTTTTGAACTAACACAAGAAATTTATTCACCAGTAGGACAAAAGAACGAATTCTTTGGTTGGCAAATAGATTTTTCAAATAATAAATTAGCAGTATTGAGTATCAACGGAGACAATGAATCTTCAGTTGTATTTGATACTGATGCAACTTTATTTGATAATTCTGGCACAGACTTTATTGATACTGTTAAAGACAACGGTCAAGTTTACATCTATCAAAATATCAACAACAATTGGATATACGCAGAAAAAATGCGTTATACAAGAGAAACTAATAAAGCAGTTAATCCTACGTTGATGTTAAAGGATAATCATATACTAGTAGGAATGCCTACTGCTGATTATACTGATGATGTTGGTGCTGTTACAAGTGTTGGTTTTATAATAGATTTTAGATCAGATAAAAATACAAATTCTTGGATCAGTAATAGTCTTGCTCAAGATTATGTTGATACTAGTAAAATTAAAAACGTGTTTTTGTATGATAAAACTAATGGAGATCTTGTAACGTATCTTGACTTTATTGATCCGATACAAGGTAAGATTGCAAGTCCTGCGGAACAAGAACTTAGCTACAAACTATATTACGATCCTGCCGTTTATAACATTGGAATTACAAACACTGGTAGTAAAACTCCTTGGGATAGTAGTTATGTAGGAAAGTTATGGTGGGATCTTAATTCTATAAAATGGTTTGATACTAGACAAAGAACACTAGAATACAAAACAAACAATTGGAACAAACCAATTCCGACATTTGAAGTAGATGTTTACGAGTGGGTTGAGTCAACGTTACTACCTGAAGAATGGGACGAAATTACTAACACAGTTGAAGGCGATGCTTCTGGAGTAAGCGGCATTTCTAAATACGGAAATAATTCTTATGTTGCGGCCAAAATATACGATCCTATAACAGGAACTTTTGATAACAAATATTATTATTGGGTTAAAAACAAAAGAACAACGCCAGAAATTAACAACAGAAAAATAAGTTGTTTTGATGTAGCTCAGTTAATCAATGATCCAGCAGGACAAGGATATAAGTTTGTTGCGTTTTATGATGCAAATAAATTTGGCCTATATAATGTTAGAAATAATATCAAAAACAAAGATATTGTTCTACACATTGAATGGAATGTTATTGATACTGACAACAACACACACTTTGAATATCAAATGCTAACTGAAGGAGTTGCAACATCTAAGCCTTCGCAAGATCTAGTAACTAAATGGATTGACAGTTTAGTAGGATATGATAAAAACAGTAATGCAATACCTGATATTAATATTAGTATTCCAAAAAAATATGGAATATTAAACACCCCAAATCAGAGTATGTTTGTTAACAAAACAGAAGCACTGAAGCAAGTTATTGAAAGAGTCAACGGCATATTGTTGTCAAACTTAATTGTAGACGATTACGATTTAAGTGGTTTACAAACTATCGATCCGTTGCCTAGTGTGTTCGGTAACACCTATGACAGCGTAATTGCTGGCGAAAATCTTTTGCGTTTTGTTCCGGTAGCAAAAATAGAAACAGCGACTCTTACTCCTACAGTAATTGACGGAAAGATTACATCTGTTCAAATTACCAATCCAGGACGCGGCTATATTGACTTAACTTATACTAATGGCAATGTTAGAAAAGGACCAAATGTTGAAATTAGAGGCACAGGAACTGGAGCACAAGTTCAACTTTACATCAATAATCTTGGACAAGTTACAAGTGCAGAAGTAATTAAGCAAGGTAAAAATTACGACGATAACACAACAATAGTTGCTAGACCTTTCACAGTGTTGGTTGAAAACGACAGCACAATTTCTGGATTCTGGGCACTATACAATTATGATTCAGTAACAAGAGAATGGTCACGTAATAAAATACAAAAATTTGATACAACAATTTATTGGTCTTATGTAGATTGGTATGCTACAGGATATAATATTACTACATCTATTGACTATCTAGTTCCTGGCAGTTATGCATTAGAAGGACTAGAAGATTCAATTGGCAACATTGTTAAAATTGAAAATATTGGGTCAGGCGGCTGGTTGCTGTTGGAAAAAATTGACAATCAAACCGAAGTTGACTACACGGTTAATTACAAAGTAGTAGGCAGACAAAATGGAACAATTCAATTTTCATCTTTGCTGTATACAAACGTTTCGAGCGGTTTTGACAATCAAGTGTTTGATGCATACTTGTATGATAGAGAACCAGTAGACGAAGTTCGTATAATTCTTCAGTCGTTACAAAATCAAATATTTGTTGATCAGCTAGAAGTTGAATGGAATAAATTGTTCTTTGCTAGTGTAAGATATATTTTAAGTGAGCAAATAAATGTTGATTGGATATTTAAAACTAGTTTTGTAACAGCAAAACACAACGTTGGCGAGCTTGATCAAAGAATTACTTTTAAAAATGACAATTTAAGTAATTATCAAGACTATGTTGAAGAAGTTAAACCATACAAAACTAAAGTTAGAGAATATATTAGTGCATATGAAAAAGTCGATCCTACACAAACTAGTGTAACTGACTTTGATCTTCAGCCTAGATACGATCAAGCTCAAGGAAAAATTGTAGCAGAACAAACATCTGTGTTTAACAATCAAGTTCAAACATACAGCGAATTTGCAAAAACTTATCCGCAAAAACATTGGTTAGACAACCTCGGATATGAAATATCAGATATAGTTATTCACAATGGCGGAAGCGGTTGGACAGACGCTCCTAATGTAACAATTAGTGGCGGCGGCGGCCCAACACTTACTGGTAGAGCAACACTTGCTGGAAATGTTGTAAACTTTATTGATGTTAATACTACTGGTGCAAAATACATTAGTGCTCCTACTATTACATTTGATGGATCTCAAGAAGAAGTTTCAACTCCTGCTGTAGCAATAGCAATACTAGGCAATAGTAAAGTTCGAAGCACTCATATGTTAATGAAGTTTGACAGATTGTCAGGAAATACAATTTTTACAGAACTCAAAGTTGATTCTGGAGAAGCGTTTGTTGGCACTGGTTCAAAAACAGATTATACATTAAAATGGCCACTTGATACTAGATCTTCAAGAGTGCAAGTTTATGTTGATGGACTTGAAATGCTTAGTAGCGAATATACAGTGCGTAATGACAAGGATACTAGCAAAGGATATACAAGATATGTTGGTGTTGTAGCATTCACAACAGCACCAGCACTAAATGCTACTATTCAAGTTGACTATTATAGAAATGCAAGCATGTTGAGTGCAGCAGATAGAATTAGTTATCTTTACAATCCTGAATCTAACATGCCTGGTATTCCTACCAAACCAGATGGCACAAAAGATCTAAGCCAAGTTATGGATGGCGTTGATTACGGTGGCGTCCAAATTGATACTATCGACTTTGGAAATACTCGCGGGTTTGATACAGAAGCATTTGGCTCACAAGCATTTGATACATTTGATGAAAATTTTGATGATGAAATCTTTGTATTAGACGGTAGCACAAATGTTATTGATTTAGCAGAACCGTTGCAAGCTAATGTAACATATAATGTGTATTTTAAATCAATAGCAGCACCAGCTAATGAAAAACCAGTGCGTATAGACAGCGACAGTTATCCGACATTTAATGAAAAGTTGCCTTACGCAGTTATTACTCCCTTGCAAGGAGATGATATTACAACTAGTATTGTATTGAGTGATATATTAGAAAAATACAACGAACTAGATGATAAGCCATATACTGCAAATCAAGCAGGCGATACTATCATCATTAGAAAAACAACTAGCGATGGCAGCACATCACCAGATTATACTACATTTGATGTTGAATTAACTGGCGGTAATTTTGAATATACTACTGCTAAAGGTATTGAGTCAGGTGATATTACAGTTGACGGCGACGGCTTTGTTACTCCTACTACTTCAAAAGGTCCTGAAGAACAAGTTCCAGGCCAAGTAGTAGATACACTTGATATACAAGTTTACAACAGAGTGTCATCTGGCCAAGGCGCTATTACTGTTCACAACTATATAACAGATGATCAAACTGTTCAATGGGATATTAATGCTTTGCCACAATCTCAAAACAGTGTAATTGTAAACCTAGACGGTGTTATTTTAGATTCAGCGCAATACTCAATTGACTGGAGCACACAAAAATTATCACTAGATGACAGTTCAATATTAACACCTAATAAAATTCTTACTATCATCTTAATTGACAACAACGGAACAGATATTGTTGATTCGGATAGACTAGTAGTTCGTGAAAGCAAAACAGTTTATACTACTAATTTAAAATATTCTTCAAACTACAGTTTGTTTGTAACAATAAATGGAATAGTAGTTCCAGGAACAATTACAGATTCAAACGATTTCGTAGGTATAGAATTAACCAGTAAGCCAATAGTAGGTGATATTATTGACTATACTGTTTATAATAGCACAGATGCTAATTTTAGTCAACTAGTAGTAGACGAAACGTTTGTTGCTGATGGATATAAAATATGGCACGAATTTGACACAGCATCAAATTCAACTCCATTGCCTTATACAAGAGAACCTTTGGCTAGTAACATATTAGTTAGAGTAAATGATCGTGTTTTAAATCCTGGCTACAGAAAAAGATTTGTTATAAATGCTCAACGAGAATACACAATTGATAAATGGCAATTTGGTAATACTGAAAAGATATACCAAAGAGATATTCTAGTTTTCATCAACAAAGTAAAATTAAATTCAACAGAATGGCAATATGATCCGACTACAGGAAATGTTGTTTTGCAGAATCCTACAAATGATCAAATAGGTCAAATACTAGAAGTGTATATTATTAAAAATGCTGAATATACATTTATGGAAACATCAGTTACATTTGAATCTAGTTCGTGGACTAATGATATTGAAGTTGGAGATCAAATACAGTTTTCTTTAAATGACGACAGCACAACTGTTACTGCATACTTAAAATCAAAGCCTGCTAGTATAACAGGAAATACTGTAACATTAACTCTTTACGGATTTGTTAGAGAATTAGTAGATATGATTTCTTTTGGTGATGATACAAATATTATTGATGTAGTTGCATCTTACGGTAACGACAGCACATATATTGATACAAAAATTACACAAGTAGAATACAATGATAGCAATACACTTACTTTTGTAACTGCACCAGAAAACTCTGCTGATGTAAAAGTATACACTTTCTCAAATCACGATGTTAATGAATTTGAAAGATCAAGCTATAATGTAGTTTACAGCACTAATAATGCTCCTGAAGGCAGCGATTTTTATATTGATAAAAATCTTCTTACTAAAGGAATTATTAAACTTTCTAAAACTGCTATAAGTTCTAATTATGTTTGGGTTACAAAGAACGGAAAATTGTTATCTCCTGAAATCGATTATACTCTTATTGATAACAATAATTCAGTAAAATTAAATCGCAGAGTTGCAAAATCTAGCAAAATAGAAGTAATACAATTTGCTGCTCCAGTTAGTTCTACAAAGTATGGATTTAGAATCTTTAAAGATATTTTGAATAGATATCATTTCAAAAGACTAAATCAGGAAAGAGAATATACCTTAAACCAACCTTTAAGATATTATGATACAAATATTGTGTTAGATGATGCATCAGGAATATCTGTTCCAGATCTCAAAAAAAGACAACCTGGTATTATTTGGATTAATGGAGAAAGAATCGAATATTATGCACTAGAAGGAAATCTACTAAGACAACTACGTAGAGGAACACTAGGAACAGGAACCAAGGAAGAATATCCAGCAGGAACACTAGTTCAGGGTCAAGGCCCAGAAGAAACTGTTCCTTACAAAGAAAACACGGTGGTTACAGATTTAACAGAATTTGCAGATGGTAGTACCAAGGAAATACTGCTAGGATTTGATGTGTTTGCATCAGCATATTCATATGCAGAAAAAATTGGAATATCTACATTAACCGATGCTGAATATGAAACTTTTGTAAACGGCATTGCAGCAAGTATGATTGATGTATTTGTAGGTGGTAAGCGTTTGAGAAAAGACACACCATTGGAGCCGACTAATAAAAACAAGGATACTAACTATTATAAATTTAATGCTACAATCGATCAAGACAGTCCTGATGCAGACGAAATAATTGCACCAGAATATACAGTTGAAAACATAATGATCGATCAACAATCAAGAACATTATTAAAATTAAATGTTCAAGATCAATTGCACATTGACGGCACTCCGTTGTTGGGCGAAAATTTAAAAGTAGTTACAAAAACAGGCCAGCTATGGAACGACATAGTTGACGGAACAACTACATTATCTATGTCAGAAAGCACAAATGACATTGCAAGATTTATAAGAGACAAAACAATATCGTTGCCACGATAAATACAGTAAGGTGAGGTAACATGGAACAAAAAACAGATTACACTGGCATACACGTTGAAGGCCATATAAAAATACATAATCCTGATTCGGGAGAAGTGTTTATCAACAAACGAAATGCTATTCATTATGAAAATATGAGTATAGCATTAGCAGAAAGTTTGGCCAACGCTGGACAAGGATTTATCTACGAAATGGAATTTGGTAACGGCGGCACAAGTGTTGACCCAACTGGAATCATTACTTACCTTACACCTAACAGCACTGGAACTAATGCAAGTTTATACAATCAGACTTACAGCAAAGTAGTAGACGATAATAGTGTAAACAATGTTGATCCAACTCGTAATAAAATTGAAACTAGGCATGTTAGTGGCACAAACTATACTGATATTTTTGTAACTTGTTTGTTAGACTACGGCGAACCCGATGGTCAAGCAGCATACGACACAGCAGCAAATGCAGAAGATCAATATGTTTTTGATGAACTGGGATTAAAAAGTTATTCACCAACAGGCAATGGCCGCCTAATAACACACGTTATCTTCCATCCAGTGCAAAAAAGTTTGAATAGATTAATTCAAATTGATTACACTGTAAGAGTTCAAAGTTTGAGTGGAGGTAATGTATAATGGCATACAATATTCCATTTACTGATGACGCAAATAAAGGCACTATTACTGTAGAAGATAATGCAATTAATACAGAAACAAGCTTGTTATTGCCTGGAAGAAATCTTGCAGATTATGGCGGTGCGCTAAACACAAATTTCTTACACCTAATGGAAAATTTTGCCGATGTAAATCCTCCTGCTAATCCAGTTGAAGGTCAGTTATGGTATGATACTACGAACGGCGTAGATCAACTTAAAATATATGACGGAACAAATTGGGTAGCAGCAGGCGGCCTCAAAAAAGGGCCAACTGAACCTGAAGGCAGCAACAGTATAGTTGGTGATCTATGGGTTAACACCTCAACTGCACAACTATCTCTTTATACTGGCGCCGGATGGGTGTTAGTAGGACCGACTTACAGTAATTCTAATAAAACTGGTGCGCTACCAGAAATACTTATTGATACTAGTGATGCTAATAGAGATGTAATTGTAAATTATGTAAACAACGTTCCTGTTAGTATTTTAAGTGCTTTAGAATTTACTCCAAAATCACCAATTAGTGGATTTGGCAAAATTGCAGCCGGCCTAACATTAAAAGATGATCTTTATTTAAAAGGCAAAGCTTCTCAAGCAGCATATTTGCTAGAAACTCCAGGAGCTATTACTCAACCTACAGGAACAGTTGGATTATCTTCACTTGCTAGGACAGATCCAGCAGGCGGAGTTCAAACTTTTAATAATAAAGTTAAGTTGCCAAACGCTGGTTTAGAAGTTGGCAATATCAAAACAATTAGTTTATTAGTCGAAGGTCAATCTGGAGTATTAGAATTAAGTCAAGCAGGAACGTTTGATATTAGAACACCTGTTAGCACTAGTCCGGTTATTAGAGTTTCCAATAACGGAAATTTAGGTATTAACAATTTAGGTCCAGCTGAAGCATTAGATCTAAAAGGAAATATTAATATCGGAGTTGATGACGGTGACGATGCTGCATTAGACACAACTGGAAAGCTTATTGTTAACAGTGAGTTTGATAGTATTGGTCCTAACGTTGGAGCATTAACAGTCAAAGGCGGCGCAGGAATTGCAAAACAATTACAAGTTGGTAGCACATTAACTGCTAACGATACAATTATTGTTGCAAATCAAGCCGGAAGTATACTTCCTCCTAGTTCAACTAATATATCGACTATTGGTAGTTCGTCAAATAAATTTGCTGGAATGTATGCTAATAACTTTTACGGAAACTTTGTAGGAAATCTTACAGGATCGGTTACTGGTAACGCAACATCGGCTACATCTACTACGGCACTATCAACATCTAGAAACTTTTCATTAACTGGAGATGTAACTGCTTCAGCAATAGCGTTTAACGGAACAGCAAACGTTTCATTAGCTACTTCGTTGTCGCCTAGTTTTGTAAATACTAAACCGAGCATTACAACAGCTTCACCTAACACAATTCAAGATACCGACGAAGTTTTAATTAATAGATCTGGAACATTATACAAAGCAACGCAATCAGACATACGTAATAGCTTATCGTCTATACCAATTGGCACAGTAATTATGTATGCCGGACTTACAGCACCAACTGGTTGGTTTATATGTGACGGTACCGATAAGTCTCTAATTGATTACGGAGACTTAGCAACAGCACTTGGATTTAATGCAGCAGACTCGTTAACTTGGTATTGGGGAAATCCATCTCCTGGTAATTTTAAAATTCCAGATTATAGAGGCCGCATGCCAGTTGGTCTTGGAGCACCAGGCGGCGCAAACAGAATATCAGACAGTGCTGTTTCGACTATGGGCGGTGTTGCAGGCTCGGAGGACGTTACACTTAATGCAAACAATCTTCCAGAGCACCAGCATGATTTAAAAAGCAGCACTGGTGAACAATTTTATGCAGTTACAAATGCAACTACTAGTGCACCTGAAACACTATCAGGCGGCGGCATTGACGGCGGAACCGGAAGTAGACTACCAGTAAGTGGCAGTATATTTGATGGAACAACAAATACGCCAGTAGATATTATTAACCCGTTTGCTACAATCAACTTTATCATCTATCACGGAGCAACATAATGAGTTATAAATTAAACAAAACAGACGGATCATTACTGGTAGAGTTAGTGGATGGTAGATTAGATAATACTACAGCAGATATTTCGCTAATAGGTAAAAATTATCAAGGATTTGGCGAGTTTTTAAATGAAAACTTTATTAAACTTCTTGAAAACTTTGCTAACACTGCACCACCGAGTAAAGCAGTTAAAGGACAAGTTTGGTATGATACTGCTGAAGGTAGATTAAAAGTTTACGATGGCACAACATTTAAAAGCACAGACAGCACAATATTTTCATCACAGCAGCCGTCAAATTTAACACAGGGTGATATATGGATAAATGGATCTACAAACCAAATGTATTTTTGGGACGGAACTGCATTAGTTCTTGTCGGTCCGCAATATAGTAAAACTCAAGCAAAAACCGAAAACGAAGTATCAACTGTAAAAGACACAACAGGTCAAAACAAAATTATTGTAAAATCTTATATTAGCGGAAGTCTTGTAGGCATTTATTCAAAAGATGCCTTTACACCATTTCCGGCAATTACTGGATTTGGTTCATTAAGTATAGGATTTAATATCAGTTCTAACTTTAGTGATTTTACATGGTTAGGCAAAGCCTCAAGTGCATCGCTATTAACAGATACACTAGGCAATACATACGATATTAATGATTTCTTAACAACTCGTGCACCAGGTAGTTCGGGTAATAACACAACTTTATCAAATATTGTTGTTAGTAATAATCAAGGTATTAGTGTTGGCGTTGACAATAGATTTAGTATAGCAAAAGAAAGCACTCACACTATATTTAGAAATGCTCAAGATAACGAATTAAGAGTAAAACTAACTAATAATGTTGACGGCGAATACATGGGTGCTAGATTTGATGCAATAAACAAAAGATTAGGTTTGTTTAAAGAAACAGCACCGGAACATACATTAGATGTAAATGGCGATGCAAGAATCACAGGTGATTTAAAAATCGAAGGCGACCTGCGAGTAGGAACATTGGTTAACGAATCTGTGACTTCTCTCAGAATAGCTGATAAGAATATCCAATTAGCAATTCCTGATGACAGCACTCTTTTAGATAGTTCGAGCGAATATGTCGATGATGCTGGATTGTTAATTGAAACAACTAGTGGCAGTATCAAATGGACATATAGAGTAGACACACAAAGTTGGACAACTGAAGATAACATCAATATAGACGACGACAATGGTGCGTATAAAATTTCAGGAAATGATGTTATTACAAGAACAGCATTAGCTAGCACAATAACTAATGCACCGGGATTAACTAATGTAGGAACGCTAACTGAGTTAACAGTTGACGATATAACATTAAATGGAAATCGTATTACATCGGCAAATACCTTGGAAGTATCTGCCGTAGGAACAATTGATTTTGTTAATAACCCAAAAATAATTAATGTTGCAACTCCGAACAGTCAGCGTTTAGTTACAACACCAGCAGGATCAGGTCTTACTGAAGATTTAGACAGCGTTGTTGCAACTAAAGGATATGTTGATACAGAAATAGCAGCAACAACTAGAACGTTAAGTTTAGATGTTACAGGATTAGGAACTACATACAATTCAACAGATACAACATTGCAGACAAATGTTGAAACTATATTAGAAGAAATCTCGCCAATAGTGACACAGGATAGCACAATCTATGTGCCCGAAGGATCGTATGCACGTATTCATGCATTTTATTACACAGCCAATACTGATGCAATTGATGTAAACAGTAATATAAGCAAAACATTTACAGCAGTTGACAGTGGTGGCGTTCAAAACGTAAACGTAGTTGGAGATTTTTCAATTGCTGATCCAACTGCTACAGTTTCGTTAACAGTTACAAGGTTAACAATGGTATTTTCAGTTGTTTCTGGTGCATGGGAGCACGAGTCAACTGTTGCATCTGCTGTTTGACGATAAATAAGTGTAAGCACGAGGAGCAGAAATGGCATACATAATTAACAATTATAACGGTAACCAGCAAGTTGTAGTTGAGGACGGCACCGTTGACCAAAGCACAGATATCAAACTAATTGGTAAAAACTATAGTGGTTACGGTGAAGCACAAAACGAAAACTACTTGCACTTATTAGAGCACTTTGCAAATACTACAGCACCTACAAGAGCAATTACAGGCCAAGTATGGTATGACGCTGGAACATCAAAGTTAAAATTTTATACAGGTGCATCTTGGAAAAATGCAGGCGGAGCAGAAGTTAGTTCCACTGAGCCAGCAGGACTCAATGAAGGCGACCTTTGGTATAGCACTGTTAACAATCAATTGTATGCAAAAAATGGTGCTGGCGAATTTATTTTAATTGGACCTCAAGCTGCTGGCGACGGAACAACACAAATGCTTAGTGTTACTGTTGTTGATACCTTAAGTGCTAATAAATCAATAATTGTTGCATTAATAAACGATACACCTGTGTATGTAATTAGCTCAACTGAATTTACACTTGGCGCATCACAAGCATCTAACGTGCCTGATTTAACTGGATTTACCCTAATAAGAAAAGGTATTACTCTAGTAAACACAAATTCTACTACAGGTGTAACTACTGATGCTGGAACAACAGGCGAACCTGTAATTTGGGGAACAGCTTCTGATGCACTGCGCCTAAATGGTCAACTTGCTAGCGAATTTTTAACATCAGGCACTGCTGAGTTTACTAGTGTTGCAAGATTTTCTGATTTAGGATTTACATTAGGTGATAGCAACGATGTTGCGTTTACTGTTGTATCTGATACAGTTGGCAGTATAGTTAATACTATTGGTAATAAGATAGTATTTGGCGCTACAAGAAGTGGCGTAGGAGCATCTAATATTTTTAGTGTTAGAAACGAAGATGCTACAACTACTGGTATTTTTCCAGAAACAACTTCTACATTTAATATAGGAAGTGCAGCTTTAAAATGGTCAAACATTTATGCTGATACATTCCAAGGAACAGCAACAAAAGCAACTACATTAGATGTTGGCGGAACTGGAAGAGCTGCCAGCACTACAGCTACAGCTAACACAATTGCTGCTCGTGATAGTAGTGGTAATTTAACAGCTACTATATTTAACGGAACAGCAACTAAAGCTCGTTATGCAGACCTTGCAGAAAAATACACAACCGATCAAGAATATCCAGTTGGCACAGCTATGGCAATTGGCGGCTCATCGACTATAGAAGAAGCTAGAGCAGCTAAATCGTCAGATATATGTGTAGGCGTTATTAGTGAAAAGCCTGCCTATTTAATGAACAGCGAAGCCGAAGGTCAAGCAATTGCACTCAAAGGACGTGTTCCAGTTCGTATTAAAGAACCGGTGTCAAAAGGTCAAGCAATTTATGCATGGGAAGACGGAGTTTGCACAACTACAGCAACTAGAGCACTTGTAGGAGTTGCATTAGAATCAAATACTAGCGCAGAAGAAAAGCTTGTTGAGTGTATTTTAAAAGTATAAATATACGTAGTTAATTAAAAGGGATACGAAATGGCACAGGGTGATATAATTTCAGCCGCAAGATACAATACCATACAAGGCAGAATAGCTGCTTTGCTTGGAGTCGGCAGCGGTGATACTGGTTATAATAACAATGTGACAAGTTCTCCAGTAGCAGTCGGTAATAATGTTACTATCGAGGACATGGAAAATTTAAAAATTGACTATACAAAAATATATGTTCATATTTTTGGTATTTTGCCAACTGGAATAATAGCAGAAGATGTATCTACTAGAGTTAAATCTGGGGAAACTGGACTAGTATGGGACGATCTTTATGTAGAATACGAAACACAAGTAACTACATTAGAAAACAATAGATTTGATATAGACGTCAACTATGCTACTTTAGAAGCAACTGGAGTGAATAGCAATAGAGCAACTGTTTGGGGAGGTAGCGCATTACCTCAAAGTGTAACGCACGAATTTACAGCAACATTTTCTTCTCCTGACGCTCTCCGAGGATTTTTCAATGCCGGCGGCGAAATAAGGTTTAATGCAAGTGTGTCTCACAGTCTTGCACCAACAGAGCCTGATTACCAAAAAACACAAGACTGGCAAAATCAACTATCTGCAATGAAAACTATTAAATTTGGATACAATTATACTAATAGTTACGATTTATCAGGAACTAGCGAAGATGTATCCGATGATTCAATAACAGGCGCAGGCTCTGGAACATCAATAGGTAGTTTAAATTTAAATAGTGGTTATCAAACGTTGTTTACTAAAACCGGTAGTGCAGCATATACGGCAAATGAATATACTATTCAAGCAAAACTAGATAATAGCAGCAAAATTAGATTTTTAATCACATTTAAAGACGATGCTAACGGCGCCGGTGGCGCCGATGAAAGAGTAGGTGGAACATTAACTAGTTCAATAACTCAACTCAGACCATCAGGAAGTTATGTTGACAATGCTGGACCTAGTTGGAGTAATGTTACCACACTTGATGCTAATAGCAGTGTGCCAATATCATCTGTTGATAGCACAATTTGTATTGGAGTATGTGACGAATCAAGTAGTCAGTCAACTAGCGGAATGTTATCAAAGTGGACAAACTTTAGAAGCAACTATCCAGATAGAATATTCTATCTCTTGCAACCAGGAGGTCCGTCACGAGGTGAGTTAAGAGAGCCTGCTAATGTCTGGGCCAGCGATTCAAATGCAACCGGACCTGTTGCAGTTAATAGAGACGATGGCAATGTGTCGAGTGCAAGTGACTGGTTTGCAATAGCAAACTTATCATCCTTGCCTAGTGGATCAACAGTTGCAATTTCTATAGACAATTCTGGAAGTATGAGCACATCAACAGTGCGAGCTTCGTATAATTTATTTAAGACCAATTGTAGTGCAGCAGGAATTACAGTTAGAGAATTCACTATGTCAAACGAAGACTGGCTAACTCCATTTGATAGAATTATTTGATTGACAGGATTGATATTGTATTATACAATAACAAGAAATAGGAAAAAACATGGCAGCACTAGATCCAATTACAGCAATAGAATACAACAATATTCGTCAGTCTATTGCTGCTAAAGTTGGAAATTTTACCGTTTGGAGCGAACATGGTATTGCTACTAGCACTACTAGTAGCGGATATGGAAGAAGTTTTGTTAGTAATTTAGTTACTGGCGGCACCGGAAACCCTTTAACGAGCGACAAAGTTACTGAGCAGCAAATGTTTGATTTATATCTTGATTTACAAGCTGGGCATGTGCATCAATACGGATCACAAAATACAACAATACTTCCGCCAGCATTTGATCAAGGTCAAACTGTAGAGTTTCAAGATATTACAGATTTTACAACTATTTCAAACGCTGTAAATTCTTTTAATCATGTTGCAACAGATTTTGATAGTTCTAGTTTTACTACATCATTGTTAAGAACAGGTGGCGGCATCAGTTGCAGTAGCACAAGAGACGGTGCTACATCACCGTGGGGCACCGGCGGCACTTCGATAATAACACATCGTGTTACTATAGATTTCGGCACTCATAACGCACTTTTGTATTTCCTAAGTTCAGGAGGCGAAATAAGGTTTGATGGTAGTTTAACAGGCGGCACTAGTGGTACTGCAAACACCAAAGATTGGGACTGGTCGCAAATTTTAGGAGCAATGGGAACTATACGTTTTGGTAGAGTAGGATCTGATTGGAGAACTGAAAGTGTAGGCGGAACTGGAACAGGATCATTACTCAGTTCTATAAACACAGGCACAACGCCAACTACTGTTATTTTTACCAAACAAGGAGGCGTATCTACTGCTCCTTCTCCAACCGGAACAACAGTTTATGACAATAACCAATATAGAATTAAAGCTAGCACTAATAGTGCATTTTCTAGTGCAACGCAATTAATTTTTCAAATTGAATTTGACGATGCTGATCTTGGTTCCGGCGGCCAGTTAGAAGGTGTTAATGATCCAATTGATGAACAAGTAACTGGATTAGTAACTAGTAACTTGTATACATATACTCCTTCAAGTGAGTTTGTAATTGGGTCAACTACATATTCAGCAATACAAATGTCTGCACCGCCTGGTGTTATAAATTCTGCATTATAATCAGTATTAGCTTGACTTTTTTTGTTAGATAGTATATACTATAAATCTAACGGAGAACAGTATGGACGAGAGATTACAAAAAGCACTTGACATTAGTAACTACATGGTTACAATTAATAATCAAAAACGTATTCTAAAAGAACAATACCAAGAGAATTTAATTCATTATCATTCCGGCTCGCAATTTACAGTTACACAACAATTAATTAGTTTTGTGCAAAGTCTAACAGCAATGAATCAAACCAGCACAATTTTAATTGATGATAATGGCTTGCCAGCTGAAATTGAAGACCTTGAAACGTTTGCAAACGCTATTTACAGCAAATATTTTGAAGCAAGCAATAGATATCTTGTAGAATATAACAAGTTAAAGAAAAATAGATCAGTTGAAAGTATTATGGAAATATGAGCAAAGGTGTATTACTTTTTGCTAGCAACAATTCAACCATTGATTACGTAAAGCAAGCAAATTGGCTTGCTAAACGCATAAGCAATTATATGAACTTGCCCACAACATTAGTTACAGATACTGATGTTGAATCAAAGTATGTTGACAGCTTTGATAATATTATAACCATTGATAGTTTAAAATTGCAATATGCTAATAAGCGTTATTATGATGGCAGTATATCAAATAAGATTTTACAATTTAACAATGGTAATAGAGCAGCAGCATACGAACTATCTCCGTATGACGAAACTATAGTAATGGATACCGACTTTGTTGTTAGTAACAATATTCTTAATAGTTGTTTTGATCAAAGTAAAGATTTTTTAATATACGATCGTGCAATACATTTAGGAATTCATTCCGGCACTTCTGAATTTGAAAATATTAGTGATACAAGTGTAAAATTTTATTGGGCAACTGTTTTCTTTTTTAGGAAAACTCCATTGAATAAAGTGTTTTTTGATTTAGTTGATCATATACAGCAAAACTATTTGCATTATCGTAGCGTGTATCAATTTAAAAGTAATGTATACAGAAATGATTTTGCATTTAGTATTGCAATACACATTTTAAACGGATACCAGGCAGGGGAGTTTGCAGGAATACTTCCAGGAACACATTATTATTCAATTGACAAAGATGTGCTACAAAAAATTATAGACGACGAATTTACAGTGTTAGTAGAAAAACCCAATAGATTAGGTGAATATACTTTAAGTAAAATTAAAGGTAGTAATCTACATGTAATGAATAAATTTAGTTTGGAGAGAGCAATTGACAACAAATAATTTTACTATGCTAGCTCAAAACAGTGATTTTGATTATGTTAGACAAGCCTGTTTAGCTGCTATGAGTATTCGTGCAACAAATAGTAATGCAAGTATCTGCTTAATAACCAACGATCCTGTGCCTGCACGATATAAGCAATTGTTTGATCACATTGTAGAAATTCCGTGGGGAGACCACGCTGAACACGAAGATTGGAAAATAAGCAATCGGTGGAAAATTTATCATGCTATACCGTATGACGAAACTGTAGTAATTGATACTGACATGTTGGTGCTACAAGATATTAGCAGCTGGTTTGATTTTTTAAAAAATTATGATCTGTTTTATACCAGTAATGTTCTTACATATCGTGGCGAAATTGTTACAAACGATTATTACAGAAAAGCATTTACTAAATTTGATCTTCCTAATCTATATAGTGGGTTTCATTGGTTTAAAAAATCTGATTTGTCGCACGAGTTTTATACTTGGTTAGAAATGATTACTAATAATTGGCAACAATTTTATAAAACACATGCAGGAGGCAAAACCTTTCAAAAAACTTGTAGTATGGATTTAAGTGCTGCAATTGCTGCAAAAATTATGAATATAGAAAGTCAAATAACTAATCCAACAGTAAGGTATCCAAGCTTTGTTCATATGAAACCAAAGATACAAAATTGGAATCAAAATTTTGCTGAAAAATGGCAAAATCGAGTTGGTGTTTATCTTGGTGAAGACTTGCAATTAAAAATTGGCAATTTTGCACAAAATGGAATATTTCATTATACTGAAAAAGATTTTCTAAATAACAGTGTAATTGAAATTTATGAAAAACATTTAGGAATATAATATGCAGGTTAAAATCATTACAGACAGATATGTTCATTTTGATAATAATGGACAAATTACTAAAATTTCTAGAGATGCTGATAATATAGATGAAAGTATAAAAGTTGATTTTAAACAAGTAAAAGGCTTGTTAGAAGGCCGTGAGTCAATGGTTGATTATAGAGTTGAATATGATTTTCTAGATAAGAAATATATTCTCAAACATATTAAAGTTTGGAAACAAGATCAACTTAAAGATGCATTTTTATATGAAATAAAAAATCAGCAAGATGCAGATATAGCAATAGTTCAAAATAAAAAAGACAAATGTTGGGAACTTATTTTAGGTGAAAAATTAAAAACTGCTATGGTAGAACAAAATTTACAAATAGATCCTACTGCACAATATTATAGTGTAACAAAAAAACATGATCCAAATGTGTTGTATAGATTGTTAAAATTTAAAAAGCACGATGATGTTTATATTGTTCCTTTTGAAAATGATTTTGAACTTGACACTTTGGATCTATCTGTTTATACTGTTCGTAAGTTCTCTACATATTCATACGAGGTAATTGATGGCTAAAACATTTCGAGTAATTGATACAGATATCATTTATCTGAGTTATGACGAACCTAACGCTGAACAAAATTATGCAGACTTGTGTAAAAAAGTTCCGTGGGCTAAACGTGTTCACGGAGTAGAAGGTTCAGATGCAGCACACAAAGCCTGCGCAGAACTGTCAGAGACAGATAGATTTATTACTGTAGATGGCGATAATAGAATACGTGATGATTTTTTATCACAAACAATTGACTTTGATGAAAACGTCGATCTAACAAACAAAGTAATTAGTTGGACTGCTTCTAATAAGATCAACAATTTGTCTTATGGCAACGGTGGACTAAAGTGTTGGCCCAAGCAGTATGTATTAGATATGCGCACACACGAAAACGCTCCTGCAGACAATCCTCATGCACAAGTTGACTTTTGTTGGAACACAGAATACGTTCAAATGAATGGAACGTTTAGCGACATCTACAACAACGCTACTCCGCAACAAGCATGGCGTGCTGGATTCAGAGAAGGTTGTAAAATGGCACTGGATCGCGGACTACGTGTAAGCATAGATGACTTTCATAAGAATCTTTGGAAGAATTTACATCGTTTGTATATTTGGCTTATGGTAGGAGCAGATGTTGAAAACGGCGAGTGGGCAATTTACGGTGCTAGAGAAGGTTTATACAAAACAATGTGCACAAACTGGGACTTTGTAAATGTAAGAGATTTCAAATGGCTTAACAACTATTGGAATACGGAAATGGAAATGTTCAACGGAAAAGACTTGTCCGAACGAAATGAAGATTTAGGTTATAAGTTAATCGAAGAACTTGAGTTACCAATTGCTGCTACACCACTTAATGGCAATCAAAGTCGTTTTTTTAAAACAGTATATCAAAATCCTGCTCGTGACAACAGCAAACAATTCTTAGATAGAGAGCAATAATGGAACGCAGCGAAAGCGAAGAAATCAAACGTATTGACGAAATAACAAAAGAAATTTCTCCTACGTTTTGTTTTGCTAAATGGTATCACGCAAACATCTATTTTCAAACAGGTGAAACACATAGTTGTTATCACCCTGCTCCTCACAAGATCGACACAGCACCACTGTTAACTAATCCTAGTGCTATTCACAATACAGCACAAAAGAAGCAAGAGCGTGCTGCTATGATGCGTGGTGAACAACCTAGTGGGTGTAACTATTGCTGGAAGATTGAAGCAATGGGCAAAGACTATGTAAGCGATAGAAAACAACGTAACCAAACTATCTT
>ENA-OUOG01001570-OUOG01001570.1-marine-metagenome-genome-assembly--contig:-NODE-1570-length-26052-cov-6.354957_pt1 | contig 26052 bp, 13 predicted proteins | sample MGYA00248635_ERZ508505 | MGnify/ENA primary metagenome ERZ508505 (study PRJEB26176, sample SAMN06267871) | marine metagenome | isolation source: Saanich Inlet, British Columbia, Canada | place: Pacific...
CACGCAGAGCCAATCGCCGTCCTACCCCTCACCTTCTTCTCGCGGCGGCGCGGGCCGCGGGGGCATCCGCGGGCTCCGCGGGCGCGCTCTTCGGAACGGCGCCTCTTCTCGCGGCGGCCGCGGGCGCGTTCTTCGGAACGGCGCCTCTTCTCGCGGCGGCCGCGGGCGCCGCGGCGGCGGCGGGCGCCGCGGCGGGCCCCACCGGGTGCGCGTGTATGCCTCCTCCCGAGCGCGCCGTGTTGAGCCCTCCGAGCTTGTGCAGGTCGGTGGTTGCCCAGCGCGCGCGCACGCGGCGGCATGAAACTGGCTCCGCCGCGAAGACGCGCGCCGAACCGACGGTTTTGGTTTCGATTTTTTGCCAGTTTTCGGCGGCGCCCGCGTCGGCGTCGCCGCGCAGCACCGCCACCTCCAGCGGCATCTCGTCCGTGGTCGGCGCGTCCGTGTACACGCCCGCGACGAGCGTGTCTTTGTCGAACGTAAACTCCAGCTCGAGCGCTTTCCAGTAGTCGCCCACCAAACCGCACCGCCCGAACCGCGCGTCGCCGGCCGGACGGTTCCACCCCGTGCCGGTGTTCGTCGCGACGGAGGCGGGAACGAGCGCGGGGAAACGTTTGTCTTCGACGACGAGGTCTGGGAAGAGCAACACGTCGCCCTGTTTGAAGTCGTCCGCGGAGGCCAAGGCTGGCGGGTTCCAGCACCCGACCCCGCCGAATTTGATGTCCTCGCCCATCGCGACGTCAAACAGAAGCACCGCGGACGCTTTCCCCGAGCGCTTGTTGACGCAACGCAACACCGCGCCTTTCCCGCTCTTCACGTCGCCCCTGGCCTCGTCCCTTTCCGCGTCGCCGGTGAACTTGGCCAACCTGCTATGGTTCAATTTGTCAGGTTGAGACTCGGCGGAGAGCGAGCGGAAGTGCGCTTCGCCGAAGCGCGAGACGAGCATTTTGCCGAGCCTCGTCGCGTCGAAGCGGAAGAACTTGCCGTCCGCGGGCTCGCCAGGCCTGTGCCACACGCCGAGGACGCGCAAACACCCCGTCTCCAACGCATCCGCCTCGTCTGGGAGGTTCGTGAGCGGGGTTATGGCGCCGGGCGCCTGCGCGGGCGCGGGCTTCGGAACGGCGCCTCTTCTCGCGGCGGCCGCGGGCGCCGCGGCGGCCGCGGGCGCCGCGGCGGCCGCGGGCGCGTTCTTCGGCGCTTCTTCGAACTTGGCCAAGCCCGGGGGAACCCCGGTGAGGCGCGTGCACTTCTCGAAATTCAGCGTCTTCAGCTTATGGCAACTCACCAGGCCCTCGGGCAGCGCCACGAGCTTGTCACAACCGGAGACGTCCAACTGCTCGAGCTCGGGAAAGTTTACGTACGGTAATCTCACCAACTCTCGGCAGTTCGACAGCTCGAGGCGTTTCAGCTTGGGCAAGTCGCCGAGCTCGTTGGGGAACTCCTTGAGTTGTGTGTTTGCGAACATAAGATGGTACAGGTCCTTGCACTTCCCCAGCTCCTTCGGAAGGCTCGTCAAACCATGGCCACCCCGACCACCCAACGTAAGTCTTTGGAGCTTCGTGCACTGCCCGAGCTGTTTCGGCACCGGGCCTTCGAGCGCAATGTTAGCCATATCAAGACCGGCGAGCTCGGTGAGTAACCCGAGGTTTGCGGGAATCTCGCCGGTAATCCCGCTATTATTGTGCACGCCCACGACGATGACTCGCCCAGCCCCGTCGAACGTCACCCTTTGCCACTGGCTTTTGTCTTTGTCCTTGGGCCACCACTCCGCGAGCTTGGATTGGGGCTGACTGTCGCGCCACGACTCGAGGACCGCCAGATCCGTCTCGGCGGTGCATTCTCCGGGGTCGAAGGGAGGCTCGAACGGAGCGGAAGGCGGAGTGGAAAGACACGGCCCCATCGGAAACGATCGGAGGAGGTAAAAAAATTAACGTCGGAACGGCCGACAAGAAGGTTCAACGGGCGCGTGTACGACGCGTACGCTCGCGAGCTGGTCGAGGCGTCGATCGAGATGTGCGGAAACGAGTCCGAAAGCGTAAACGCGATCGAAGATACGCGAGCCAGGTCGCGCGTCACGAAGTGCCGGCGTCCTCCCGAAATATCTGTCGAAGTGTTCGACATTTCTTCGGTCGGTTCGACATTCGCGCGTTGTCCCCATAACCTGGCGTGCCATACCACAACTGCACCTGCAAACATTTAAAAATCGTCAACTCCTCGCGCGCCATCGGTGTGCGCGCAGAGAGCGCGGCGCTTGAGGTGAAGGCACCGAGCGACCATGCTCGTCGACCGCGATAAGTTTCGTGAGTGCCCTCGTGTTTCCGCGTCGTCCCCCGCCCCGATCCTCGAGGCTCTCTCGCGTGCCCGGATCCGCTCGGAACCACGACAGACGCGCCTCGAACGACTCTCTCCCCCTCGCCGGCTGCGCGTTCCCGTCCTGACCTCCCCGCGTTTCGCTCGCTCTCCACCCGACGCAGGCTATGCGTACGAGGAGCTCAAGGCGGACGGCCGCACGTGCCCGGTGCACGTCTACGTCTCCACCGCGGACGTGGACTCGTGCTGCGCGTTCCGCATCTTGAAGAGCATGATGTGCAGCGACGGCATCCCGTTCAGCGCGTACCCCGTGGGCGGGTACCAGGAGCTCCAGAACCTCGGGGATAAGCTCCCCAAGGACGGGCAGAACAGGTCCATCGTGCTCATCAACTGCGGAGGCACGGAAAACGTCAAGGAGCTCCTGAGTGCGTCACGCGCCGCGACCGATCCCACACGCTCGTCTCTTCCGATTTCAAACGAAGCGCTCTCGTTACGCCAAACGCCTTCCCTCTGACGAACGTTTTCCTCTTCATCCCTCGCTCAACGTCCCGTCGATCGTCCCGCAGACCTGCCCGAGAACACGCGCGTGTTCGTGTTCGACAGCCACCGCCCGTTGGACCTGGAGAACACGCGCGGCGATAACCGGGACGTGCTCGTGCTTCGCGACGAGCGCGAGGGCGAGGAGACGTTCCCCGAACCCGACTCGGAGAGCGACGACGACGACTCCGACGCCGACTCGGACGATTCCGACGCCGACTCCGAGAAGGAAAACGTCTCGTCGCGCGAGAACGACGACGACGACGACGAGCCTACAGAGCCGGGTAAGAGAAAGTCGGCGAAGAGCTACACAGAGTCGCCTCGCGCGAAGCGCCAGCGCCGTCAACAAAAGCAACTCGAGCGCGTCGCGTATTACAGCCGCGGTTCGTTTTACGGGCGCGCCGCCGGTTTGGTGATGTACGACATCGCGCACGACGCGCACAAAGATTCGCTGGAGAAACACTTCCCGTTGTGGCTCGCGATCGTTTCTTTGACGGACCAGTACGTGCACCAGCGTCTGTCGCACGAGGCGTACACCGCGGGCGTCATGGAGCTCGCGACGCAGGTGAGCAACCTGCCCGACGCCGACGCGCCGAACGTCCGCGTGTTGGATGAGGGAAAAGTCGTGCGCGCGTTTGAAGATCGCCGCGTGCAGTACTCGGAGGAGTTCCGGTTCTCCATGCTCAGGCACTGGTCTCTGTACGACGCCATGACCCACTCGCCGTACGTCGCGACGCGCCTGCAGACGTGGCGCGAGCACGGAAGAGCCTCGCTGCACTCTCTGCTCGCGCACCTCGGGCTCCCCCTCGACGCGTGCAAGCAGCAGTTCACGCACATGTCCCCGGAACACGTGAAACGCCTGCACGAGAAGCTCGAACAGCACGCGCCGTCGCACGGGCTGGATGACCTCAAGTTCTGGTCCTTCTCCTTCTCGCACGGGTTCAAAATGCGGCTGGTCGCGTCGGATGTCGTGCACGGCGTCACGGCGCTGCTGGAGGGCGTCGCCGAAGGCTCAAACGACGGAGGTGCAAACGAGAACGCCGACGCGGCGAACGGCGGCGGCGGCGCGGGGGCGTTTTGGCGCGCCGTCAAGGCGCTGGGCATGTCCCAGTACGATGAGATGCAGGTGGGTTTGCGGCACGCCATGCGGTCTCAGCGCGCTTTGATGCGTCAGGGCGGTCTCGCGCTGGCGAACAAGGCGGTGATACGAACGGTCGGCGGCTTGCGGTACTTCTCGCTGCTCGATCACGGCTCGCCCGCCGACGCGTCGGCGTTCAAGCATCCGCTCGCCCTGACGCGGCTGGCGCTGTTTCTGCAAGACGCGCTGCGCGCGACGAAGAAGATCGAGCGGCCGCTGGTGGTGGTCGGGCCGTGCGTCGGAGCTCCGGTCGCGACGACGGACAACGAAGGCGAGGGTCAAACCACCGACGGCTCCTTCGCGTTGGTGGTGGGCGTCACCGGCGCGCCTCGCGCCGACGACGCCGACGGCGGGAACCACTTCGCGACGTCGTTTCGACGCGCCGCCGAGACTGTGCGCGCTTCGTTTCGACACGACGCGTTCGAGGCATCCGTCGTGCAGGTGTCGCAGCGGAACCTGGGGGAGTTCATGGAGGCGCTCTCGGACATAGACGCGGAGAGGGTCGCCAGGGAGAGGATGCAGAACGCGGCGTGATGATGGAATGGAATCGGGATCGTACCAGAGTGTTAAACAGCGTCGTACCCGTTCAAACGTCGGCGTCTCTTCGACGCTCGCTTTTTTCGCCTTCTTTTTTGATGTCCGAAACTTTCGTTTTCCTGAATTTCGTTTTTCGACGCACGCTTTCCTTCGTCACGAGTCACATCGCGCGTGGGGAGACGAACCGATCGGACTGGAGCGAACTGGAGCGCACGGGCGAGCAGTCGCGGATTCTCCGATTGCCCTAACTCGATTTATGGGAATGTACCCGTTTGGATAGAATAAGGCACCGGCGACCGCCCGCGGTCGAACCGTTCGCCGCGCGCCGGACACTCTCCACGACGACGCGCACGCGCACGTCGCGGAGGAATTTATGATCGGCATCGCCACCGCCTCAAGCGCCTCAGTTCGTCCCGCTCGCGCGCGACGCGCCACCACCAGCGGCCGACCCGCCGCGCCCCACTCCACCGCCGTTCGATCGCCGCGATCGTCGCGCTCCACCGCTCGCGTCTCCATGCGCCCCCCGAAGACGCACGCGAAGCGCGGCGATCAGGCCGCCGCCGCGGCGAGCGGCGATGCCGCGGAGGACAACGCGTTCACGCGATTCCAGGAGGGCATCTCCGATGACGAGCGCGAGGCGGTGAAGGAGAGCTGGGACAAGATCATGAAGTGGGGTTCGCGGAGGCACCAGAAGGATCTGTTGAAGGAGGATGTGCTCGGGGCCACGACCAAGGTGGGCGTGATGGGCGGAGGCAGCTTCGGGACCGCCATGGCCACGCTCCTCGCGCGCAACAAGCCGGAGGGTCTGGATGTCGTGATCCTCGTGCGCTCGCAGCAGGACGCGGACGCCATCAACGACACGCACAGGAACGCCAAATACCTCCCTCAGTACGAGCTCCCCGACAGCGTTCGCGCCACGACGGATCCCGCCGCGGCGCTCGCGGGCGCGGACTTCATCATCCACGCCGTCCCGGTGCAGAGCTCGAAGGCTTACCTGGCGGGCGTGAAGGACCACATCGACCCTAAAACCCCCTTGCTGTGCCTGTCCAAGGGCCTCGAAGTGGGCACGTGCGAGATGATGAGCGAGGTGATCCCCGCGGGTCTCGGTCGCGCGCAGCCGCTGGCGGTGCTCTCCGGCCCGACGTTCGCCGTGGAGCTCATGCAGGGTTTGCCCACGGCGATCGTCGCGGCGTCCGAGAGTAAAGACCTCGCGTGGCGCGTGCAGAGGCTCTTCGCGTCATCCTGCCTGCGCGTGAACACGTCCACGGACGTCACGGGCGTGGAGATGTCCGGCGCGCTCAAAAACGTGCTCGCCATCGCGGCGGGCATCGTGGACGGCCTGGAGCTGGGAAACAACGCTTTGGCCGCGGTGGTCGCGCAGGGATGCGCCGAGATCCGGTGGCTCGCGCAGCGCATGGGCGCGAAGCCCGCGACTTTGGCGGGTTTGAGCGGCACGGGGGACATCATGCTCACGTGTTTCGTGCCTTTGTCGCGCAACCGCACGGTCGGCAAACGGCTGGGCGCGGGTGAGAGTTTAGAGGAGGTGCTGGGGTCGATGACGCAAGTCGCCGAGGGCGTCGCGACGGCGGGCGCGGTGATGAAGCTCGCGCGGAAACACAAAGTGTCGCTGCCCGTGCTCACCGCGGTGGCGCGCATACTGGAGGACGGCGTCGACCCGAGGGAGGCGGTGGAGCAGGTCATGAACCTGCCCCAGGTGCCGGAGGTGTGAAACGCGAGACGTAGCCCCCAGAACGTGCGTATCTTATGTAGGTTTCTTGAAAAAAGGCTTCTCTCTCGCGTCATATAAAAAGCCGCTCGCACCGCGCGATCGCGAGGCTCGCCCTCGCACGCGAGAAAAGGAAAACCTCGCGCACGAAAAAAGCGTGTCTCTGTCAGCATCCGCGCTTTTTTTTTCGCGTGTCGCGTTTCGAATCCTGTGTGCGCTTTTAGTCTGACAAAAAGGGTGACTTGAGTCGAGACGCGCGACTCGTCGATTGTTGAGTCATCCCGCTCGAAAAGTGACCGTTTGTGCACCGTCAGCTCGAAAACGAGCGCAAAGAAGATATTACGATGGCATCAATCCCCGTTTTCAGATCGCAAAAAGGCGTCAACGTCCGTCCTCGCGCTCGGCCCGCACACCTCGGCGGCACCACGCACGGAGCGCTCAGCCTCCGTCTTCGCTCTCGAAGCACCGGCGCCGTCGCGTTCCGCCTCGACTCGTCGAAACCGTCTCTCGGGTTCCGTCTCCGCGACAAAACACCCCGAGACTCACAAATCCGATCGCCGTTCGTGTGGCGATGTCCGTTCCTCACGCGATCGCGACCTCCCGCGTGCTGGCGCCCGTCGCGTTCGCCAACGGCAGCGGCGCCTCGCGGGGACGCGTGCGCAGTCGCGCCGCTGCTAAGCCCGCCGCCGCGCCGCTCCGCGCGGCGGCGCCCCGCCTCGCGCGCCGCGCGACTCGCGGGGCTGCGGTCCGCCCGATGGCCGCCGCGACCGGCCCCGACGGGTACACCGTGGACGGCATGGGGTGCACGGAGGTGGACGAGCAGCTGCTCGAGCACGAGGGCCACCTGAAATACCGCTGGGAGAAGTTTCTCGAGCGCAAGAACGCCATCAAGGAGGCCGAGGGCTCGCTCCTGGATTTCGCCAAGGGATACCGAAAGTTCGGATTCAACAAGACGTCCTCGGGCGAGATTGTGTACCGCGAGTGGGCGCCCGCGGCGTGCCGCGCGTGCCTCATCGGCGACTTCAACGGCTGGAACCCCGACGCGAACCACATGGAGAAGGATGAGTTCGGCGTGTGGACCCTGACGCTGCCCGCGGGCGCCATCGAGCACGGCTCGAGGGTCAAGATCCGCATGAAGAAGGGCGACGGCGAGTGGGTCGACCGCATTCCGGCGTGGATCAAGATGTCCTACAGCGAGCCGGGCGTGATGGGTGCGGGGTACGACGGCATCTACTGGGACCCCCCCGCTGGTGAGCGGTACACGCGCTCGAACCCGCGCCCGGAGAAGCCCGCCGCGTCGCGCATCTACGAGGCGCACGTGGGCATGTCCGGCCTCGAGGCGAAGGTGAACTCCTACCGCGAGTTCGCGGATGACATCCTGCCGCGCATCAAGGAGCTGCGATACAACACCGTGCAGCTTATGGCGGTGCAGGAGCACGCGTACTACGGCTCGTTCGGGTACCACGTGACGAGCCCTTTCGCGGTGTCGTCGCGCTGCGGCAACCCCGAGGACCTGAAGTACCTGGTGGACAAGGCGCACGGCATGGGCATCCGCGTGCTGCTTGACGTGATCCACTCGCACGCCTCGTGCAACGTGGAGGATGGCATCGCGGGGTACGACTTTGGGCAGCACACGGCGGACTCCTACTTCGGCGAGGGCGACGCCGGCTACCACTGGCTCTGGGACTCGCGTCTGTACAACTACGAGAACTGGGAGGTGCAGCGGTACCTGCTGTCCAACCTGTCGTACTGGGTGGAGGAGTACGGCTTCGACGGGTTCCGCTTCGACGGCGTCACCTCCATGCTGTACAACCACCACGGATTGCAGATGGAGTTCAGCGGCGACTACCACCAGTACTTCGGCCTCGAGACCAACGTCGCCGCCGTGAACTACCTGATGATGGCCAACGACATGCTGCACGAGGCGTACCCCGGCATCGAAGTCATCGCCGAGGACGTCTCCGGCATGCCCACGCTGTGCCGCCCCGTGCGCGAGGGAGGCATCGGCTTCGACGCCAGGCTCGCTATGGCCATCCCCGACGTCTGGGTGCGGCTTCTCAAGGCGTCTAGAGAGGACGGCTTGCGCGACGAGGACTGGAGCATGCACGAGATCATCGCCACGCTGTGCAACCGCCGGTACAGCGAGAAGTGCATCGGATACGCGGAGTCGCACGACCAGAGCATCGTGGGCGATAAGACCAACGCGTTCTGGCTGATGGACGCGGAGATGTACGAGGGCATGAGCACGTTCGAGGAGGCCACGCCCGTGATCGAGCGCGGCGTCGCGCTGCACAAGATGATCCGGCTCATCACGATGGCCATCGGCGGCGAGGGGTACTTAAACTTCATGGGCAACGAGTTCGGGCACCCCGAGTGGGTGGATTTCCCACGAGAGGGCAACGACTGGTCGCACGACCACTGCCGGCGCCAGTGGAACCTGGCGGACACGGAGTACCTGCGGTACTACGAGCTCAACAACTTCGACGCGCAGATGATGCGCCTGGACGAGATGCACAAGTTCCTGTCCCATCCGCACCAGTTTGTCTCCTCGGCGTGCGAGGAGCGCAAGCTCATCGTCGCCGAGCGAGGACCGCTTTTGTTCGTGTTCAACTTCCACCCCACGAACACGTACGAGGACCTCGAAGTCGGATTAGGCATGCCGGGCAAGTACCGCATCTGCCTCGACACCGACGCCTGGGACTTTGGCGGCCAAGGAAGGGTGATGCACGACGCTGAGCACTTCACCGATCCGGGCGGGCCCGTGACGTGGGTTGGGCCGTACGAGCAGGAACCCAGGCCGTGCTCCATGAAGGTTCTGTCGCCCTCGCGCTCGGCGCAGGTGTACTTCAAGGTTCCCGAGACGATGGACCCGATGGAGGCGGCGAAGGCGGCGGCGGGCGTGAGCGAGTTCCGCGAGATTCGAGTCTCGCGCAGCGGCGGCGACGGCGGCCACCGCGAGTTCCAGGCGCAGGGGAGCGGGTTGGCCTCCTCGCCCTCCTCGACGCCGCCGCAGCGCCGGCAGGTGGCGGACCCGGACAACATCGACCCCGACTTCGCGCCGAAGACGGGCATGAACGCGCCGTCGTTCTTCGCGCGCGACGCGCCCCCGACCGTCGGGTCCGCCGAGGCGTACCAGCCGCGGCCGCGCAAGGCGGTGGTCGACCCGGACAACTTCGACCCCGACCACGGGCCGAGCCGGACTGGTGGTGGCGGCGGCGGCGGCGGCGGTTCGACGTATCAGGCGCCCAAGCGAAAGGAGATCATCGACTACGACAACATCGACCCGGATTTCCGGTAAACGCGGTTCCGGCGGCGAACATCCGGGACGGCGACGACTTTTTGATCGCGCCGTCGCGTTTCGCGTTTCGCCATCGGTTCCGTACGTACGCTCTGGAGAAGAGGGATGCGGAAGACCATTGCATTGAAGAGGGTATCGCGGGATACCTGAGATTATGCCTGACCACGTAGAGCGCTCGGAGAGAGAGGCGCGGGGAGACACGAGGTATGCTGACGTTGTGACACGCGCTCGCGAGCCAAAGTGGCATGCACGGTGATTCTGCGTTTCTTCGTCGACGAGAACGAGCGCCAGTGACACCACATCGTCAACGACAGCGGCACCGTTCGACGGATCCCGATCCGCCGGATCTCGAATTGAACATCACATCATGGTCTCGCTCGTAGGAATCAGGTATCCGGATATCCGATCGACGGAACCGAGGTCCGAAGCCGCTCCGGGCCTCGAGGTGGCCACATCGCGACGCGCGCGTTCCCTGCGCCGCGCTCCGCTCATCTCGGGACGCGCTCGGGCGGCTCGGGAGGCGCGGTCGGATCGCGAACGCCGGAGGCGGTCTCGGCGATTTCGGGAGGTGACGCCGTTTGGACGTGCTTTTTCCGAGGGGACCGGCGCGAGGGTTGAGGCGCGAACGCGTGGGGCTGAGTGGAGCACGACGAGCATGACGACCGCCTGCGCTCCCGCTCGCGTGAGCCTCGCGCTGCTCCTCGCGTCGGTCCTCGTGTCCTCGCCGCTCGCGGCGACCGCCTCCGTGCCCGGCGAGGCCCGCCCGTCGCGAATCGCGAACGGCTCGGGACCGACGCCGATGTACCTGCCCACCGCGGACGCCGGCGCCCTCGCCTCTGGCGACGCCGACCGCACCGTGCGCGACGCGTTCCTCGGGCCGGACGCTCCCGGCGCGATGCTGGTGCGCGGCGTCCCCGGGTACGCGCAGGCGCGCGCGGACGCGCTGCGGAGCCTCGCCCTGTGCGCGGCTTCGCCCGAGGGCCGAGACGCGTTCGTGCGTTCGGAGGCGTGGGAGCGCGAGCACGGCGACGACGGGACGTTTTCCAAGATGTCCGTCGCCGCGGCGGCGGACGGTCGGTTGCCGATCGAGCTCGACCGCGCGTGCGGCGCGGACCTGCGACCGAAACTGGAGTTACTACGAGCGGCCGCGGACGCCGCCGCGACGGCGGTGTTGCCTCGCCTGGACGAGCTCCTCGGATACGACACCGGCGGATTCTTCGCCGCCGCGGCGTCGTCGGCGGGCTCGCTCGACCACTTCCACGTCTACTCGAGGAGCGTCACCTCCGCGGCGGAAGCGAGAGCCGCATATGGCGATTCTTCGTCGTCGTCGGTCGACGGCGACGCGCGCGGTCGTGCTTCGCCGAGGACCGAGGACGAGCGCGTGGACGAAGGCGAAGGCGCATTCGCGAAACGAAAGGCGCATGCGCCCGGGAAGGACGAGCACGTCGACGTGGGCGTCGCCATCGTCATGACCCCCGCGTTTTTGGTCTCGGAAGAACGCGAGACGGACGGGCGCTTCTCTCCGGAGCTCGAGCCGTTCGGCTCGCGCGGGCTCACCCTGGGCGGCTACGCGCCCGAGCTTCCCCCGGACGCGCTCATCGTGATGCTCGGCGAGGCTGCGCGCGCGTGGGCGCCGCCGCCGCCGAAGGGCGCCGACGCAAACACAATCGCCGTGCCCTCGCACGCGATGTCTCTCGAGCTCGAGCGGCGGATGGGCGACTCGTTCTCCGACGCCCTTTCCGAAACGCCGCCTTTTTTGTCTTCGTCGCGCGCTTGGTTCGGGCGAATGGTGCTCCCCCCCGACGACACCGCGCACCCCACGCTGGGAACCACCTTCGGCGCGTGGCGCGAGGGCGTCGCGCGCGCGTTCCGGGGCGACGAAAAGAGCGATGACGCGAGCTCCAGCAGAACATCGCTGGCGTCGGCGTCGTGCTCTCCGCGACGGCGTCTCGCGGATGACGCGAGCTGCGGCGCCGGGGAGGTGTACTGCTGGCTGGCGTGCGTGGATGCCCCCACGGGCGGGTGTGGCGCGGACGAGGAGCTGAAGTGCGTCGAGCCGGGAACGGGTTTGGTGTGGCCTGACGACCTGGGCGCGCAGTCGCACTGCTACGACTGCGCGCCGACGTGCGTGGCGTCGGCGGCGCCCGACGCCGACGACGACGCCGCTTCGGGCAGAGCCGGCGGGTCGACCAACGCGTTCTGCAACGATAAGATCGCGCCCGTGTCCATGTACATGGACGGGTTTTTGGGTTGGTCCGACCCGAACGGGCCGTGCGTCGCGTTCTTACACCGCGATCTCGTGTTGACCTCCCCGGGTTTATTGTTCGCCGCGTTCTTCGCCACAGTCGCCGCGGGCGTCGCCGTGGAGGGCCTCGCCGCCGCGCGTAGATGGCGCGCGAAAACGCAGGACGCGGCGTGCCTGGACGCCATAGCCACCGGCGGGAACCCGTCTTTGGTTTCCATGGCGCTCAAGACGCAGGCGCTTTTCTTGTACGGCACGCAGTGTTCCGCCGGGTACCTGCTGATGCTCGTCTCCATGACCTACCACGCCGTGCTGTTCGTGGGGGTCGTGCTCGGACTCGTCATCGGCCACGCCTGGTTCAACGCCGCCGCGCCGCTCGGCGCGCGCGGCGGAGCCAGCGCGTGCTGCCAGCACGTGGCGGCGGACGTATCGGGTGACCCGTCGCCCGACGGGGAGGAGGACGCGCGCAGGCTGGACGAGCATCAGGACGGCGGCTCCTCGGGGTCGGGGGGGAGCGCGGACGACCACTCCAGCCTGGACAGCCTGAACCGGGACCTGCTCGCGAGGCGCGGAGCGCGGAGGGGAGTGGAGATGATGGGGAATGCGGGGAAAGGACCGGATCGGGTGTAAAAAAAAACACATTTTTGTTAGCCTCCTTCGACGACATGACATCTCGCGTCTCCTCACCCTCATCGCCTTTTCACGTCGAGCGCCTCGTCCACCGCGTTCGCGACGCTCCCGCCCCCTATGTTCCTGAACGTCTCGCTGAGCCACACGCGCTCAGCCTCGCTGAGCCTCGGTCGCAGACCCGCGGCGACCATCTCCATCTCGGCGGCGTTTTCCGCGGGGGGAAACGTCGACAAAACGCCGATGGCGCCGTCCAGCGTGAACATCGCCTGTCCCTCTTCGCCCTGGCGCTTCTGCGCCGCCGCCTGGAGCAGGTCGCTGCGCAGCCGCGCCGCGACCGCCGCGTTAACGAGTCGCCCGGCCTTACCGGGCGGAACCCCGACGTCCTCGCTTAGGCCGGACAAAAAACCACGCGGTTCGCCGACGACGCCCGTCGAGGTTCGTTGTTTACACGCGTCGAGCGCGTACTCGATTGCGGCTTTGAATATGCCCGTCGCGGCGCTTCTGGGCCTGACGAACTCCGCCACGGACGCGTTCGCTGAAGCGCACGCGTCTCGCAGATCGGCGATGTCCGCGGCGGTGTACTCGACGCCGCCCACGCGCTTGGAGGAAAGCGTCGCGAGCTTAGACTTGGCGACCCGCATCCTACTTTCGCGCTGCGCCGGAGGGCAATACCCCGGCGACGGCCGACGCCACCACTCCGGCTCGCGTGCCTCGAGCGCCGCCGCCGCCGCCTTCTTCAGCTGCGCCTCTTCCTTCGCGCGCGCCTTCGCGGCAGCCTCCGATCGGAGCGGGTCGACGTACGCCAGGTCCTCGGCGAGCGCGTTCCCGCGCGCGCCGCGACCCACCGCGTATTTGTCCTCGACCCACACCTCGCGGCCGCCGAGCGAGCGGTCGGTGACCCAGCGCCCCGGACCGGAACCCTTCGGGCGTTTGCGTTTGCCGCCGCCGCTCCCGAACGAAGGCAAACGGAACCCCCCTCCCGCGTTCGACGAACTCCCTCCCCCCAAACCGAACACCTTGGTGACGGCCCACGCCGCGGCGAACAGCACTCCCCAGCCCAGTAGCCCGCCGAGCCACGGCGGCGGCGCAGCGTACCCCACACCCGATCGGCCGTAGTACCCGGTGGGCTGCGCGGACGTCCGAGCGGTTCTGAACGTCGCGGGCTTGTTCCCCCCGTTCGCGAAGCCGGAGACCGCGGCGTCCACCTTCTTGGTGAGCTTCTTGACCGCCTTCTTGTGCGCGCGCTTGATTTTCGTCCCCAGGCTCCGCACCTCCTTGCCCGCGTTCTTGAAGTCGACCGTGACCGCACCGTCGTCCACCTTGACCAACTTATCCCCGTTCTTGGACGACGCGCTCTCGCGGTCGCTCTCGCGGTCCCACCGGCGCTCCTCCTTCTCGCGGAGCTTCGAGCGGGAGTGGCGCCCGTCGCCCGAGCCGGCGCGCGTCACCACCCCGCGCGCGCGGCGAGGCAGAAGGAGGCGGGGAGACGCCAACGCGGAGGCGCCGGATGAGGCGTCCGCGCGTCCGCCGACGCGCGCGCGGAACCCCAGGCGCGCGCGCGTGGCGAACGCGGGGGGCGCGAGCGCCACCGCCGCGCGCGACGCCATGACGCACGCGCGGACGACCGAACGGGACGACGAGGCGAGAGACCCGCGAGTCGGTCCACCCGCGGCAGGCGCGGGACGGAGCTCTGCCCTCTGCGGCGGCTCTGCAATCTGTGGCAACCCGTATTTGCGAGCACCCTTGGAAGAGTTTGCCACGATTCCAGCAGTCCAGGGTCTGTTATCTGTCAGACAGACCCGGACTCGCCGGTCGAAAAAGCGACAGCTTTCGTTTTTGTTTTGGCCATTTGGCGTAACCGTTGAGGCCTCCGACGTTCGCCGTTTCTCCATCGGACGCGCCATCGCGCGTGCCGCACTCCACGCCGCGCCGCGCGTGCCCCCTTCGAGCGCGCACCGCGGTCCCCACGTCCACGCATCGCGCCTCGGACGCCCCCGCGACCATGCAGCATCCCGGCGTGCCCCCGTCGGCGCAGCCCCCCCCCGTGTTTTCTCTGCCGACGACCGCGAGCGGCATGCCGAGTTTGCCGAGTTCGCCCGGGCCCGCGGCCGGCCCGCGCGCGGTCCCGGCGGCGAGCCCCAACCGCGCGACGTCGTTCCGCGCGCCCGAGGGCGAGCCCGCTTCCGAGCCCGACAACGCGCTCGTTCCCGTGGAGAAAGACCTGGGCGCGCCGTACGCGTTCAACCCCACGACGGGGATGCTGGAGACCCCAGGCGGGGGCATCTCCGGCGCCGTCGAGACCCGCGCGCGATTCGTCGAGGGCGGCCCCGGCGGGTTCCGCCGCGTCCCCGAGACGCCCGCGGACGCTGGCGGCGGCGGCGGCTGGGCGGCGCGGCGCGCCGCCGCCGCCGCCGCCGCCGCGCAGCGCGGCGCGGGCGACGGCTCGATGCGCGCCGCCGTTTTCGCGGCGCAATCCGTCGTCGTCGCCGCCGGGCTCTTCGCGCAGGGCCTCCTGGCGGGCGTGGCGTGCGTCAACCTGTTCATGACGTACTTCCTGGACGCTGCCAACTTGACGAGCGTGACGGAAAACAGCGGGTTCCTGCACTACTACTCGCCCATCGCGGTGAACTGCCAGCGTCTGTACGTGACGCTCTCGGCGATTGCGCTGTTGGCCTCCGTGGACAAGTACTCGCGCGACGCGCTGAGCGGGTTCAACCTGCAGGGCTTCCAGTTGCAGAAGGTGGACTTTCTGGGATGCCTGAGCTTCTTCATGGCGTTCGTGTTATCCATCGTCGCCGTGCCGTTCGAGGACACGCTGTACTACGCCAACGCGCGCGTGCCGAGCTGGTGGACCACGGCGTCGGCGTCGAGCGCGTTTGTCAGCAAACTGAGCTCGTACCACGGCGTCAACGCGGCGCGCGCCGTCTTCGCGCTTTTAGGGTACGCGTGCGTGTGCGCCACGGCGACGCCCGCGTCTCTGGACGTCGTGCAGAGGGCGGAGGAGCTGGCGAAGGGCGCGCCGAACCATTTTTCGAGTCGGTCGCTCGGGAGGGACGGCGGGAGCGAGGGGAGGGGACAACAAAGGGAGAGGGCCGGGGACTTTGGAGTCCCCGGCGGGGGCTTCGAGAGGTCCGATCGGCGAAAGTTCGGGGGGTCGATTCGGAACGACGTGAAGCAGACGTCGACGCCGGCGATGACGACGACGTTCCGGTAGCGCGCGCGTTGGACGTCGCGGATACCGTCGCGAACGTATAATATGCGCGTTTTTTTTTGAAAACAAAAAACAAAGCGCTCGTATAGATAGCCTATTCGCTCAGCCTATTCGCTAGTACCTCTTCCCGAAGACGCCCTCCCAGGCGCGGCGCGCGGCACCCGCCGCGCCCTGGTCCTCGCCGCGCTCGCGATCCAGCGCGCGGAACGCCGTCGCGAACAGCGCCGCCGCGGGAGGCAAAGGCAAAGGCGACTTTGGTTTCTTCCCGTCCTCCGCCGCGTCTCGAGAAAACCCCGAAGAGAAGAAAGCAGACATCGCCCGGATATCGTCCCGAACCTCCTCGAACGCGTCGCGTCGTCTCGCGGATCGAGACGGCCTGCTCTCTCCGTCCGACTCGGAATCCCCGTCGGAGCCTCCGTCCGCCTCGACTCGTCTCTCCGGCGCGCGAGGTAGAGCCTCTCTCACACGACGCTCGCCCGGCGCCCCCGGCGGGAGCTCGAAGTACCACCCTCCCTCGGCGTGCTGCTCCGAGCGCGGCCGCGCCAGCCACAGGTCCGCGGGCGGCATCCACGCGCGCGTCGCGCGCCCCGTCACGACGCCGGAGCGTTTACAGAACCAGTGCAGGTGTGTCACGCCCGGGGTCGCGTGCGCGACGACGTCGTGCGTTTTTTTGCCGTTACAGTCCAGCACGGCCGCGACGTCGAAGGCGCCGCTCAGCCCGGTGAGCGTAAACGCCTCGCCGTTCGGACCGCGCCGCTCGAACGTTTGAAAAACGTCGTCCGACGTTAAGTCGTCGTCGGACGAGACACGAACGTCGGTTCCGCTGTCCGCGAACGAAAACGAACGAGCGTCTTTTTGGAAGCCGGCGTAGTTGTTCAAATTCGCTGCGAGGAGCGACGCCTCGCGGCGGCTCTCGCGACGCGTTTCGCTCTTCGCGAAAAATCGCTCCTCTTCGTCCGAGAGTGTTTTTTTTTGGTGAGCCTTGAAGGCGTCCGGAAGAGCGAACCCCGCGTCGTACACCACGACCTCCCCGCCGCGTTGGAGCCGCACGGCGGTCGCGACGACGCGCCCGCGAACGGCGAGCTCCAGGACCGCGTCGGGGGGGGATCCCGATACGGCGGGATCTTTCGGCGAAAGATCTTTCGACCGACGTCGCGAAGACGACGTCGCGGAGGACGAAAAGCTCGCGAGCTTTTGTTCCGAAACCGCCGGCGTGAGTTTTTTTTCAGTCGCTTCCACGTTTTTTTCACCCTCCGCCGGGAAGAGCAGAGACGGAGACGGAGCCATTTTTCTTCCTCCCCCATATCCCCGGCCCTCCCCTATCGCCGCGTCCACGCGTTCCCTCACGGCCGCCAGGAGCGTCCGCCCGGACACCACGTGCATCAGGTCCACGCCGAGGTCCGCGCCGAGACCGCGTCCGCGTTCCTCCGCCTCAAAGAATTTCGGAAACGCGTCGCCGGCAGCGACAGCCTCGACGTCGAGCTCGGGACCCACCAGCGCGTCCCCCAGGGCGGCGTATATCTCCCGGCGCAGCGCGCCACGAGGCACGAGCGCGTCCACGGAGGCGCCGTACTCGCGCAAAACCTCGCTGTGTTTTAGAATGAACGCCCAAGGCTCGCCGGCGCCGGAGCCGGCGCCGGCGTCGGCGTCTGACGGCGAGCCTTGGGCGTTGTTCGCGGCGTCCCCGGTCCACCTCCTCTCCGCGTCGTACAGAGCCCTGCGCCGCTCGCAGCTCAGGATCTCGTACGCCGCGACCGCCTTGACGAACACGTCCGTGCGTCGGTCCGCCTCGCTCGGTGGCCCGGCGTCCGGGTGGAGTCTGCGCGCGGTTCGGCGGAACGCCGTTTTAATCTCCGCGGGCGTGGCGCTCGGTGCCACGCGAAGCACTTCGTACGCGCACGAAGGCTCAGCGGGCTCGGCGCTCGCGCCGAACCCGCACCGGCGCGTGAGCGCGCTCGGCGCGCTCCACGGCGCGAGCTGCGGACGGCCGAAGCCACCGCGGGAGGCGCGGACGCGCCTCCCGAGGCGCGCCAACATCTGATCGCTCCGACGTTGCTTGCTCGCGCGGAAAACGAGTTCAGGACACAGCTGCACAGTGATTTCGATAATTTTGCTTTCCGTGCGCAGTCTTACGACGCGACGTACGCGACGTACGACCTTCGGTTGGAACACACACTGTACTCTTTCTCGTCTCCTCTCACCACGGCAGCGGCTTGAGCCCCTCGCCGTAGTTCCCGTGCACGAACCCGCCCGTGGTGTCCATGGACAGCGCGTCCACCGCCTGCACCACTCCCCTCGCGCCGCCCTCGACGGGTTTGAAGTACTTGAGCATCTTCGCGGGCGGCTCGCCGCCTCCGAAGTTCGTGCGGAGCATCCCGGGGTGCACCAGCCCCACCGCGATCTTCTTCCCGCGGAGCTCCTGCGCCATGGTCACGCCCGCCATGTTCACGGCGGACTTGGAGCACCGGTAGGCCATCAGGCCGCCGCTGGAGTTGTCCCCGAGGGAGCCCATCAGAGACGAGACGATGACGATCTTCCCGGTGCCTTCCTTCACCTGCTCCACGAGCGCCTTCGTGACGCGCACCGGGCCCACCACGTTGACGTCGAACGCGAGCGCGAGCGTGTCGATGTCCAGGCTGGCGAACTTCTGCGCGTTCGTCTGCTCGTCCCAGGTCAAGCCGGGTTTGCTCCCCATGCCTCCCGCGTTGTTGATCAGGACGTCGATGGAGACGCCCTTCAGGGCGGCGCGGAGCTTTTCCGCGCAATCGGCGGACGTCACGTCGATTCCTGTCACGATCCCCCCGGTGACGCCCACCGCCTCGAGGTCGGGGTTCGACGTCCGGCACGTCGCGTACACCACATCCCCGCGCGTGGTGAGCTGCTTGCAGAGCTCGAGCCCGATGCCGGAGCTCGCGCCGGTGATCACAACCGTGGCGGGCATGTTGCGCCTCTTAATTGTGCGAGACCTTGAACGCGCCCGCCGAGAAAAAGCGTTTCGGAAAATTTGGCGCGAGCGGGCGAACGAGCGGCCCACGCGTTGCGGCGAAAGATAAACGAACACGTCACGTGGTGGAGGCTCGAGGCCCGGCCGCCACTCAGAGGTGCGCCATGCACGCCGCTGTGAGCCGCGCACTCCTCGCCCGGGTACGTTCGTGACGCTGGTCACCCTCGCCCCCGCCCTCCCGTCCGCCTCGCGCCTCTTCCGGCACGCGCTCCGCACGGAGAGACCCGTGGCACGCATCTCGTGTGTCAGATGATGGTTCACCCGACGGGCTCCCGCTTCCGCGCTTCGTCGTTCCACCTCGAAACGCCTCGAAACGCACGCCATCCCCACCCTTCTGACCCTCCGACCTTCCGCTGCCTCCCATCCCCGAAAAGGCGCCGCCCGCGGCGAGGCCGCGCGCGTCGAGGAACGCCAGGCGAGCCGTCACGCGCGCCGCGGTGTCCGCGCCATGCGAGCTCGTCGAGTGCGACGCGGATTTCGACACCTCCGAAAGAGCGGCGACGGTCAACGGCAAGACGGTGCGCGCCGCCTCTTTACGCGCGGTGGACGTGCTTACCCCCTCCGGCAAAACCGTTACGCTCGGCGACGAGGTGGGACAAAAGGGCGTGGTCGTGCTCCTACGACATCTCGGCTGACCTTTTTGCTGGACCTACGCAAACGCGTGGTCCAAACGCAAAACCGAGCTGGACGCCCTGGGCGTTTCGTTAACCTTCGTCAGCATAGGCGACGAGGAGAAACTGTCTAAGTTTTTAGAACTTAACCCTTTAGTTCCGCGCGACCGCGCGTTCGTGGACTGGTCCCCTGAATTCGACCTGTACCAAGCGGCTGGTTTCGGGAAGATCGGCGACACGAAACCCGAAAGCGTCGACATCAAGCCCCCCGACTTCGGGTTAAGAGAGTGGTGGGCGTACCTCTCCAACGTCGCTACCTTGGCGCCGATCCGCAAAGACGTCCCTATGACCGGCGTCCCGGAGGGCGTCCTGAGGCTCGGAGGCACGTTCGTGCTGGACGGAGACGACGTCGCGTACGCGCACGCGGAGGAGTTACCGGGGACGTCCCCGGAGGTGAGCGACGTGATGCGCGACGCGGGACTCGTCGCGCGAGACGCTTGAGTGATGCGTCGAGAACGTCACAGAGCGTCGAGAACGTCACAGAGCGTCTATACGCGCGTATAGACCAGAGCCGCGAACGAACGTCCCGACACGACACGATACACGATACGTGACGCCTCCGCGATCGAGCTCGAAAGAGCCTCGCCGAGGCTGATACACCCCGCGCGCGCCGGCTGGTCAGCTCGGTGCGCGCGCGCGCGGGCGCGGGTGTCGGTCGAGGACGTTCGTCCTTTTCGCGACGGATTGGAAACGAGACGAGACGAACATGTTTTCACCTCGACGTAGTTTTTACAGACGAGGCACTTCGGAAAAGACTTTCCGCTCTTCCTGTCACGCGTCGCGCTCGATCGAAACAAACACCGCCCGACCTACCGAGGCACGTTCGCGCCCCGCGCAGCCCGCGAAGCTTCGTGCGCGCGGAGCGCCGCGCCCAGCGCGGCGGCGTCGCGCTCCGCCGCCGCCGCGCCGGCTTCGAGCACCCCGAGCGCCGCGCCCGGCGTTTTTTCCTTTTCGTCTCGTTTCGCGCCCCCTTCGTTTTCGCTCCCGAGAACGGTCGCCACGACCGCGGCCAGCGTCACGTCCCTCGCGCTCATCACCGCCTCAGCCTCCCGGAGCGTCCACGAGGACGCCACTAAAGGCACGTCCCCGTCGCAAGCCTCTAACGCCGTGACACTGTCGCCGCCGCCGGATGCCAAAACCGCAGCCAGACTCCTCGCCGTCGCCACCCCTCTGAGGTTCCCGTCAACGTCCACCACCAGCGCGCACCGCGCGGCGGAGCCGTCGCGCACAGCCTCCCTCGCGGCCAGAGCCGCATCCAGCGCGGAGGCGCTCAAAAGCACGCGCGGCGCGTCCGTGCGCACGGCATCGGAGACGCGCGCCGAGCGCGACGCGCGAACCAGCGCGCGCCGCGTCTCGGAGACACGGTCCGCGGAGACCCGCTCGTTTTCGTCGCCGTCCGCGTTTAATTTCCCGTCGTCGTCGTCGTCGTCGAAGGAGAGCATGTCCGCCCCCCCCACGACGCCCTCCGCCTTTCCCTTGGGCACCTCCACCGCGACGTACGACGCTCGAGGCGGGTTTTTCGTCGCGGTGTCACGACCGGCGACGAGTGGTATTAACCCACTCGTCTTCCCGCCGCGCTCGGCGGCGCCGGCGACCCAGCTGGCGACGCCGACGGTGCCCATGAGCGGCACGATGATGCGGTAGTCGTGCGTGAGCTCGAAGAGCAGTAAGATCGCGGTGAGCGGGACGCGGCATATGCCCGCGAGCACGCCCGCCATGCCCACGAGCGCGTACGCCTGCGGCGGCGCGACCGGCGCGCCCGCCAGAGCGAGAGGCACGAGAGCGGCGCCGTACGCGGATCCCAACGCGGCGCCCATGAAGAGGCTCGGCGCGTACACGCCCCCCACCAAACCCGACTGTCGACACAGCGCCGTCGCGGCGAGCTTGACGAGCACGAGCCCCGAAAGCAGCGAGGGGGAGTAGGGCGTGCGGAAGGGCGAGCCCTCCGCGCCGAGCATGGAGTTGACGTTGTCGAAGCCCTGGTACGTCACCTCGGGGAACAGAGCCGCGACCACCCCGAACGCCAAGCCGCCCAGCGGCGCGTGCCACTCGCGAGGCACGCGAAATAAGCCTTGTCGTCGCGTTTCATCCTCCCCGTCATCCAAAACGCTTCCGGGAACGGAAACGCCCCTCTCCAGCGCGGCGAAGCCCTCTCCGAGCACCGCGGAGGAGGTCCGGAACGCCACCGCCGTGGCGCCGCAGAGCAGACCGAGGGGCAGGTACAGAGGGAGCTCCGCGAGGTTCTTCAGCTCGAACGCCGGCACGATGAACGCGGGCTGCTCTCCCAGGAGCGCGCCGGAGACGACGGCGGCGAGCACGGAGGCGAGGATGACGCTCTCGGTGGTCAGCGCGCCGAACCCCGTGCTGCCCCCGAGATCGTCCAGATCGTTTTCTTTGGACGAAGCCCTTCGCGTGCTCGCGGGCTGTAGCACGGACTCGAACGCGAAGAACAGACCCGCGATGGGTGCGCCGAAACCCGCGCTTATGCCCGCCGCGCTTCCCGCCGCCACCAACCCGAGCCGCCGGGAAGCCGAGCGCGCGCGCCGCCGCTTCGCCCGCCGCGTCTCGACGCCGAGCTCCCCGAGCGAAGGCGCTTTTTCGCCCGCTGTTTTGTGTTGGTCACTCGACGCAGAACTCGTCGTGGCTTCGTTGAGGCTCCCCGCGATGGACGCGCCGATCTCGACGCTCGGGCCCTCCGGCCCGAGCGAAGCGCCCGCGCCCAAGGTGACCACCGCCGCCGCCGCCTTCAACGCCGGGCGCGCGGCGGCGCGCGCGCCGCGCAACCAAGACCCGTCTTTTTCGCCTTCCCGTTTCCCCCTCGCTTCGCCCCACCTCGGCGCCTCCTCGCCCTCGAAGCCCCCCGCGAGGAACCGTAGGCCGGTCACCGCGAACCCCGCGGCGGTGGGCGCGGCGACGGCGCCGACGGCTTGCACCCACGTCTCCGGTCTTACGTCGCGCATCCCCTCGACTTGAAATCGGTCGGGGGAGTACGCCGTCGTGGTGAGGAACACCAGGTCGTGCACGCCGTGCTCGGCGATGTTGAACGCGCCCACGCCGAGGCCGGTGAGCAAACCAACGCCGCACGCCACCGCCAGCAGGTCCGTGGGCGCGGGCGCGTCGGGGTCGACGTCGGGGTCGAACTCGGGGTCGCCTAAGTCCGGATCCGATACGCCGTCCGAGCTCGGGCCGGCGTCTGTGGGGCTCGGGGCGGACCCGGGGGCGGGGGCCGAGCGGTCGCTTTCCGCCGCGCGCGCGATGGGAGACGAGCGCCGAAGCGGGCGGACGCGGGCGGGCGCGCGGTGTGTCGCCGCGCGACGCGCGCGCCACCCCGCTCGCGCGGAAAAAACAACGCGACCCGACACGTCCCGAGCGGGGATGGGGAGCGCGGACCCGGACGTGGACGCGACCGCGCACGACGCGGCGCGCGCGTGGGGCGTCGGCGCATCCCCCGCACGTCGCGCGCACGCCGAGGCGTGCGGCGCGGCGACGAGCGCCCGCATGCCAGCGGTCTCGCGGCGCGCGGTGTGGAGAGCCTCGGCTCGCATGAGGTCTCGTGAAGCAGAACGAGCAGAAACACGCGTCGTTGACACGCGTCGAATCTGATCTCGCGCAGGTGAGTCATCGTCGCTCAGTGCAGTGCGGCGTTGTGCGCGCGCGCGAGTGACGACGGGTTTTGCTCGCAGAGAAACAGTTTCCCTGGACACACCCGGGCGCGTCCCGGCGCTGTCCCCGGCGAGATGTCGTCCGGGGCGAGCGCGCGCGCCACGTTGCGACGGCTGCTTCGCGTCGCGTCGCGGTACGACGTCGAGCGGCCGCACCTCAAGGCGCTCTTCCCCTCCCCCTCCGCGCGGGGTGACACGTCGGAGAGCACGACGCTCCGAGATCTGGTGCGACGCACCGCGCTCGACCCCGCGGGGCACGGCCTTCCCGTGGCCGACCCCCCCCGCGCGCACGCGCTCGTCCGGCGAAACCTGGACGCGCTGGAAACCGTGATGCGCCGCGCGGAGGCCCAGACCGCGGTGCAGCGGCGCGACGCGCGCGCGCGCGCGTCGGGCGTGTCGGCACCGAAACGCCCGCGTTCGGACGCGTCGCTCGTCTCGGGCGGCGAGCGTCTCGCACGTCCGCGTCTGGAGATGGCGGACGCCGTGCGCCGCGCCATCGACGCCACGCTGAGGGACGCGAGCGCCGAGCGTCTGGCGAGCATCACGCACGACGCGAACGCCGAGCCGTGGCTGCGACGCGCGGGTGCGCGCGAGACGCGGCGGAGACGAGCGCGCGACGATGATGAATCTTCTCGCGCTCCGCGCGCTCCTTCGTCCTTTCGAAAGAGCCACCACCCGAACGCGGCGTGGTACGCCGACCGGCTGGACGACGCGCTGGAAAGTGATCGAATCGATCGAGCTGATCGAATCGAGCGTCTGTTCCGCGAGTCGACCGCGGTGGGGTGTCCTCCGCCGCCGAGCGACGTCGCGAGGGCGATGGTCGCGATGGTCGCCGAGACGACGTCGCCGAAGAGCGAAGAGCGCGACGATTCTTTTCAAACCGGCGTCCGCGCGAACGACGACGAGACCTCCGACGCGTGTCGTTCGACACCGCTCGTCGAAGACGACGCGTGTCGTGAACACGGCGTGGACGCCGCGTTGCGTCTGGCGTGGACGTTCGGGGTATTCGAAGACGAAGACGAAGAAAACGAAGATTTCGTCGCGAACGAAAAACAAAAAAGTTGCGTCGCACGCGCGTTGGACGCCGTCGTCTTCGCGGCGGCGCGCCGCGCGGCGGAGGCTCCGCCGTTTCGTTCGGGTCACTCGAGAAACGAGAAATTTAACCGAACCGTTCGAGTCGTAAACCTGCTCCACGCGCACATGGACGTGTGCGGTTCAGGGCCCGGCCGCGACGCCGCGGCGGAGGCGGTGGCGGTCGCCGCGCGCTTCGTCGCCGACGACGCGCGTCGGCGACGAACGACGCACGCGACGAGAAGGGCGCGCGACGAAGATGGATCGGAATCGGAATCGGAATCTCCGTTTAAACGTCGGGTCTCGTCCGATCTCACGTACGAGCGGTTAGCGCTCACGGTGGCCCGTCTGGAGTCCCTGGACGTCGGCGTCGCGCCGCGCGCGCGCCGGGCGGTGCTCGCCGCCGCCGAACGCGCCTCCGGCCTGGACGAAGCCTTCGACGCGATGCGGCGGTGGAAAAGATCGGGGGGTTCGCCCGACGCGGACGCGGTGCTCGGGCTGCTGGAGTGGGCCGTCGAGGCGGGCGACGACGAGAAGGTCTCGTGGCTGGAGGAGGAGCTCGCGGCGACGGGGAAGGGGGCCTACCTCGCCAGCCTCAACTCGCCGGTGTGTTGATGAGGGACGTCCGTGGACGAGGCGTCCACCGCGGTAGATACGGAAGACTCGACACTTTTTGACGAGAGCGAAACAGAAGTGTGGAAAAGAAAACTCGCGTCGCGAACGCGAGACGCGACGCGCCCCGACTCGCCAACCGGGATTTAATTCCCCTCGGCGCGAGCCGCTCTGCACTTCGTGGACGAATGAAATCGCGGCGATCCGAGTCGGATGGCGCGAAAAAACGCGTCATGGGAAAAGTGTGTTTCTCTGGTAGGGGCAATTAGTCTACGTGGAAATAAAAAACACGAAGAAGAGATTTGCGCGGTTGACGCGACCGCTCCGCCAACGAGAGGCCGTGAGCGCGCGCGTGGCTGACTCGAGACGCGCTGAGTGTTTTTCTCGACACTTTCGGTGACAAGTGGAATTAATCGTCTAAGTGGTCGCCGCCGGCCAGAACGACACGCGCGCGCACACGCGACTGACGCCCTCGCAGGCCAAGCACTCGCGCGCACCTCGTTCTTTCCGCACTTCACACTTCCCCCACAGACGCGCGACGATGTCCGCCGCGACGCGCGCGCTCCACGCGCCCGCCGCCCTCGGCTCGAGACGCTCGCAATTCTCCCGCGCCGGGCAATTGTCCGCGGCGCCCGCGTCGACGCGGCGCCCCGTGCGCTCCGTGGTGACGCGCGCCGGGGACGACAAGAAGGAGGAGAAGAAGATCTCGAAGGACAAGGTCAAGGTGAACTTCGCGATTAAGCTCAAGGGCAACTACGGCGACCAGGTGTGCGTCGTGGGCAACACCTCCAAGCTCGGGCGGTGGAACGACCGCGATGGCGTGTACCTCAAGTGGTCCGAGGGCGACGTGTGGAAGGGCAGCGTCGAGATGGACTGGCACGAGCACGTCGAGTACAAGGTGCTCGTCAGGGACAAGCACGGCAAGACCCACTGGGAGAAGCACCACAACCGCACCGTGCAGCTGTACGACGGCGGCGCGGAGCTCACGATCGCGGGCCGATTCGGGGGTTCGCTTAACATCACGAAGAAGGATGCTAAGAAAAACGTCAAGGTTGCGTTTGAGATCCACTCCAAGGTGATGTACGGCCACGAGATCGCCATCATGGGCGGCGCCAAGGAGTTCGGCGCCTGGAACCCCGACGACGCCATGCCGCTGAAGTGGACCAAGGGCGACATCTGGGAGGGCGAGGTGGAGATGACCCCGGGCGGCCAGGTGGAGTACAAGATGATCACCCGGCGCATCCGAACCGGCCAGTGGAAAAGCGAGTTCCGCCGCGACTTCAAGCGCGTCGTGCAGGTGTACGCGGGGGGCGAGACCATCAAGCTCACCGGCGAGTACAAGGGCCTCGTGGACGTCCGCCTGAAGGGGGACAAGAAGCCGGAGAAGAAGGAGGAGAAGAAGGAGG
>ENA-OUOG01001573-OUOG01001573.1-marine-metagenome-genome-assembly--contig:-NODE-1573-length-26032-cov-3.707956_pt1 | contig 26032 bp, 47 predicted proteins | sample MGYA00248635_ERZ508505 | MGnify/ENA primary metagenome ERZ508505 (study PRJEB26176, sample SAMN06267871) | marine metagenome | isolation source: Saanich Inlet, British Columbia, Canada | place: Pacific...
ACGCTTCCTCTATACCCCTACCTAAAATTCTACATGAAAGTAAAAAAGAATCAATATAAGCGATATTTTGATCAATTAAGATGACTGAAGCTGCAGTAATACCATTATCACCAAAACGATCTTTTACGGATAAACAATTAATTAAACCATTATTTTTTTTGATATTAATCAAATCTTGTTCAATATATCTCTTTGTCGTTAAATTAAATTGGTTTGTTTTTTGAGTCATTTGAGAAATTCTCAAAATATTTAACTCATTACAATCAAATAAATTTAGTTCCATTTTTAAACTTGAAAGATAATCATCAATATTTTTAAATTTCTGGCTAAAAACCTTTCGTTTAACATTGGTTTTATATTGTTCTGTTTTCTTTTGGTCTTCAGATGTTAATTGATGAATTTGAAAATATTCATACTGTACAGATTTTAAAAAATCTGGAAGAAGATATGGTTGTTCTGGGAAATCTGGAACAGAAACCATTGGTAATTCAAATTTCACCCTCTCTCTTTCTACTGGATTATCATCAATAAAAACGATACTATCCAAACCAATATTAAGTTCATCAGCAATAGCTCTAATATTTGAAGGCTTATCAACCCAATTAATACGATATGACGACAAATGTTTTTTATTAATTATTGTAGAATACCATAGTATCACTCAAATCAATTTTAGGGTCGATATCAAATGTTTCATCTCTCGGGATATCCATAATATGTGGTACATCTTGCAACACATCTACAGTTTCTAAAATTGCAGTATGGATTGAATCTGTTACTATAAACAATATGACTACAATGAGTAACCAATTAAAGACTTTTGTTGTTTGTTTTTTATTCATTTCTTTTATCTAAAAATTCCCCTCACCCACTTGTAAACAGGTTAATCCATTGTCTCTCCACATCCTAACCACCTTATCTCGGTCATCAAAAACACAAAGTATTTCTTCTTTTTTGGGAAATAGTTGGTCCAACCAACGTTTTTTTAATTGGTCATCAGGCATGTACATAAACTCTTTACTCGTTGGTCTCATTTTTAAAACATCAAATGGTACCCCGAACTCTTTCAACCATTCCATAGTAACCTCCTTAGTTCCTTTACTTCTACCACTTAAGATTATAATCATATGACCCTCAGATTTCATCATCTTAGCCATTTCAATAATCGGTGTGTTAGGTAAATCTAACTGAATATTATTTGGGTCAAAGAAGATGTCCCAATTAATTTTACCATCTTCTTTTGTTGATAACTCTCTTCGTTTATCAATTAATGCTAGTGTACCGTCTAAATCAAATATTACTTTTTTCTTCATTACATCATTTGTGTTAACAGGAACGCTAATTTATACCCTCCAAAAGCACCTAATGCTGTTGGTACTGGAAATACTATAAACTTTCCTAAACTTGTTACATACTTAGGTCTATTAACTACCCTCCCTAAAAAGAAGTAGTAAACCATATATCCTAATAATACTAATATATCAACTCTCTCTGCAATAAACACTACTAAAATGGCACCAAGTAGTCCAAATATAAAGTTATCTACAACAGCCGATGATAATTCTGCCCTATCCGTTTGTCTAAACTCTTCTTGTATTTTTTTAATACTCATCTTTTTTGGTATATAATTTGACCTTACAGGTCAAAGTTTTCTTTAAGTTCCTTGATTAAAGTTTTAATCTCTTCTTTATTAAGGGCGATGTGAGTGAATAAGTCTTCTTGACTTCTCATTGTTAATTGAAGTTTCATACCCTCTTTACCTCCACTGAATCTCGTCAATGACATTTCAGTGTTCTCCATTTCATTTGTCTTTTGACTATGAAATTTACCTTTAAGTGATTTTAATTCGGTTGACATAAACTTTATTTTATTAATTAGAATACAAATATAAAGTTTTTTTACTTATTAACCAAATGTATAATTGAATATTTTACATTCAGGGTTTAGATTTGTTAAATCAGGAAACGTAACATCACCAATATCATCGTTATCTATATGTGATATATGTAATTCTGTGAAGTATTTTGAGTATTTCTCATAGGTTTTCTTCCCCCCTATACACCAATCACAGGAAATGTTAAAACTACCCCTCTCATCCACGATTAGTTCCCTATTCTTAAGTGGTGGGAGACCATTTGCCGTCCTATATCCTACAAGACACCTACTATTAAGGGTTAACACCTTAAAGTGTTTTAAATCCTCTTTATTATGCCAGAGTAGTTGGTCACCTTTACCTATAAAACCTAAATTATTTACTGCTATTATTGCTCTCATCTTTAAGACCTTGAAGGGTATAACCCCTTAGCACATATAATATATTTAACACCTTTAGTTTCTGATTGCAATGATGGTAAATAATAAAAGTCATCGTCTTCGGTCCCACCATACGTATTACCCAATACTGAGTACAACGCAACATTATCATCCTTCATTAGTCTTTGACCATTACATACCATCCATCCATGTGGTTCGTAACTTCCAGCGAACATCACAACCTCACCAATAAAGTGTTCTTCATTCCAATTCTCCATAGTTTTATTTAATTACAAAGGTCAGCATTTTCTAAAGTTACATTCCCCCATGTTTCATCGAATAGATAAATCTTAATGTTCTTATCATCTCGGTAATACGCTTTCTTATATTCACCGTTCTTATCCAATCCTGACCACTCCAAATACTTTACATAACATTCTTTGAAGGATGCCATATCTTGGATAGGTTCGTCCAAAATAAAATGGTGACCACCATATACCTTTCTGCCGAGATTGTCCTCGTGAGTGGTTCCCTGAAAGGTATATCTATAGTTTTTATTTACTTTATAGGTATTCTCACACGATGTGAATAATAATACACTTAATAATAATAATAAAAGATATTTCTTAATCATTGTCCATTACTGTTAAAGTTCTCATAAGTTATAGTTTAATACCAAGTCCCGCACCGATTCCAAATCTACCATCGTAACGAACCTGACCAATTAATTCTAAGTAATTCCAATGATAAAGGAATCCACCTCGTATACTCATGTTAGTTAATATTTGTTGATTAATCAAGTAAATACCATTCTGACTTTCAGAGGACAAAACATAAAACTCATCATAGTACGAGTTATATATGTTTCTGGTAGTAATACCAACAGTCATGTATGGGGAAAAACGTTCCATCGTTCTACCAGCACCAATGGAAAAATCACCTTTGGTTTCCACATTACCTGCAGATTCATCACCCCAATCTTCCACTTCCCACGTTGATATATTATCGTAATATGGGTAAATAATTGGTAAGGTTGTGTGATATTGGATAACCATAAATGTTTCACCACCAGTAATAATATAAGGTGACATCTGACTTTGAAAGGCGTCCTGCTCAACAATCACCCCAAAAGATAACCTCATAGGTTTACTATTATTTTTCTGAATCAAATCAGAATCCGTAGTCATAAAATATTCTCTTCCTCCCCATCTTCTGTTTACATTCCAATAAGGATAATAACCGACATCATATGGGTTATAATAATATGGTGTTCTATTCCATCCATTGTTCCACCTACCTTCATTGAGACCATTGTTATATCCGTTCTGATATCCCTGGTTGTAGTTGTTATTATTTACATTCGTTCTCTGAGATTTTTTCTCTTGAACTTTCTGTATCTTTTGGTCCCTCTCGGACTGAGCAAAAGTGGTGTGTGTAAAAAACGCACATACCACTAGTAGTAATAATTTTTTCATATACATTTGTTTTTAATCTTCAGAGAACGTAGGCTCAGAATATACATCACTATCGTAAAAGTCTACGAAGTCTTCAAATTGGTCATCCATAATAATAAGTAGTTTATATTGAATGGTAAAGATAACAAAAAACCCCCACATTTCTGTGAGGGTTAGTTTATATTTTATTTTTTATTTTAGATTTGTTCTTCAGCGGTAACAACGAGGTTTGAGAGTTTCCATCCTCCACCGTCACCACATAGAGTTCCCCATCCACATTCACCACCACTGTTCTTGTACCAATTTGGGTCATTAGTACCAGGTGACCAATCATCATGGTATGATGGAGTAAACCACCAACCAACATTCATAGCATCTTTTAATTTACTCATATCCAAATCACTCGGAGTGTATGGGTATGAAGGTTCATCCATATCAAATACTTTTACACTATTACCATCTTGAGACAATGTGATAATCATATTCGTATAGTCCTCATTGAAATCTACAACCATATGGAATGGTTTGTTAGGGTCAATCTTACCCACTAAACTATGTACACCTGCACTACCTGCCGCCGATTGCATTTCATCCCACTGCCAACAATCTGTGTTCGCAGCCTCAGTATATGAAACCTCGTATCTTTGAGGTCCACCCTTACCATCAGCTAAGTGTAAAGTGTGTTGGAACATTTTCTGACCGTTAGTCTCTAAGAAATCAATCTCTTGACAAAATGGACATGGATATCCAGGTTGACCTGATGATGGTGTAAACTCAGCATCACAGTAATTTCCATCACCTAATGGTTGTTTATCACTACTAACCGCATAAAACGCGGCATTCAACCAATCACCAGTAAAACCTTCTCTTTGAACCATTGGTGATAAATCAATGTCAGCTTCAATCTTTGAGATGTTTTTATATCCATTCTTAGAACATACTCTTCCAGCTCTAACGTCACCCGCAGAACCGAAGTCTACGCCACCAACACTTAAAATAGGATTGTTACTACATTTTTGGTAGTCCACATCAAATTCAACAGTATATGTGTTATCAGACACTGAACCTTCAGGACAAATACATGGGTCAGTAAATGGGCAAGGACACCCCTCTAAACTTACAGGTGAAATTGAACCTGTTGTTGCATTTACACTTACAAATCCTTTACTTGTCGTAAAAATATATTGTGCTACGTTGAAACCTGGTTCTAACGGTCTTCTTAATACGACCTCAGACCAATCAGCAACTCCTTCGACACCTGTACCATAACCAGCATCTAATAATATTTGTTCAGCTTCTTCTAATGTGAGTTTAACTGGTAGGTGTATTACCTCGTCTTCCATAAATGGAGAATTAATAACCTTTGATTCAGTTTCACCCTTAGAATTACATAACACCTCAATAGTGGTGTTGTTAATACCTGCGAATACTGATTTCACACCTGTTAATTCTTTAGTCGCAGTTGACTCATAAAATAAAGCTGTGGTATCAATGCCTTTTGCAACTTCCTGTGTTTGATTCACCATCTCATTAAACGTTAAATCGTTTTGTTGAGTACAACTCATTAAGAGTAGACCCGACATCATAGTTAATAATAGTTTTTTCATTTTAATTTATTTTTATTTTTATTAATTTTATCCCGCTCTATAACAAAGTAATTCGGTTGCTTCAATTTCTTCTCCAGGTTTACCTATTCTATACAAACCTGTTTCGGGTTCTTGGACTAATTGAGGACCACCTGTTATTTGAACATGGTGAGTTGATGTCCCATCCCAATAGAAGGTTGGACAAACTGATTCAGTCATGTCCTCTCCTAATGTTTGTTTTAAATCATCAGAAGAAAATGCTTCCATATCAGCTCTATCAAGAGAACCTAACCAATTTTCTAAACCATCTTCAAAGTAAACTTTCATTACATCTTCTCCTGGGAAAAAAGGTTTATTACCATTAACTTGTGTCAATTCAGTGTGGTCTTGAGCATCTCCAACTACAACGGCCCATACTTGGTAATTTCCCACATATAATGAACCAGAGTTCCATTCTTTTGTTTCTCCTGGTTTAAGTACACCCTTTTTGGAAGGGTAATTATCGTCTTTTGGTTGTTCGTAAACTGCGTAACAAACAGGAACCTTTGTGCTATTTGTAACTTTAAAATGTGGTGTCGACATAATTTTTTTGTTTTTTAATTATTTTAATTTATTGTACCTCTTCTTTATCTTTATTTGAACTATCTTTATTTACACCCCTAACGACTTTATTCATGATTTCCTCACTCGAGTTAAATGCATAGTTATCGAAGTTAGCATTAGTTTCAACCCAATCGAATGAAACAAAAGTATGTTCATTTATCTTAAGTTTAGATTTCTCTAACCCTTTTAATCTCTTATGTAGGTCCTTACGTATTTCCTTAAATTTAGGATTATAAGCTAAATTATTCACCTCATCTTTATCTTCTAAAAGATTATACAATTCGAATTCTTTATAGTAACTACCTAACGCATCAAAATAATAAGTGTATTTCCATTCTTTAGTTCTGATACTCCTTAATCTATTTGCTGCTAATACCGAAGATGGTAATGACGCAGAACCTGATTTAGTATCATCAAAAGTAAATAAGATTTCTTCTTGAACACCTTCTCCTGTTTCAATGATAGGTAATAAACTTACACCTCTAACATCTGTAGGTACATCAACCTTAACCATGTCAGCTAACGTTGGGAGGATATCCACTAATGTTGCCAATTCTTGTGATGACTTACCATCAGGGAATAATATAGGATTTGATATCACCATAGGAATTCTCATGTTTTCCTCATAAGCGACAAAAGCCTTTTGTCTCATACCACCGTGTGACATTCCCATTTCTCCATGGTCAGCCAATCTGAATACGATTGCGTCGTTCGCCAAGTTAATATCTTGGTCGTCATATAACACATCAATAAACTCACCAATCTGAGCATCAATCTTTGTTAACAAATACGCATAGAAGTTAAGGTAGTTCAACTTCATATCGTCATTCTTAAGAACACCCAACAATCCGTCAGCGGCAATGTTCGTTTGTAATTGAGCCATCGGTTTTTTGTTTCTCAATAATTGTTCGTTAACTGTTGATGGTAACTCAGGGATAGTTCTTTGTGTATACTCGTCTTCAGTATACCCATAATTAACAAACTTTGGGTAACCCAAAACATCGTGGGGATTTACCAAACTTAATACCATACAATATGGTGTCATATCACCATTCTTTCTTCTTTCCCTTACTTGCTCCAAATACTCAATAGCCTCAGCAACATAACGTGCATCGTGGTTAGGATAACCACCACCAAAGTTTTCAGGTTTAGCATCCTCACCAGCATCAGGTCCAATCCAACCTTTAAATCCGTATAATGATATGTCTTTGGCTAATGGGTCACCACCATCAGCACCTTTACTTAGGTGCCACTTACCACGGTATTGTACGTCATAACCAATGTCGTCTAATATTCTACCAATATTTGGTGTTTGATTATTTAATTGAATCTCACCATCGGAATACACACCACCCTCAGTTAATGTTTGAGTAACCTGATGTTGTGCTGGATATGTCCCTGTAAATAATGTTGACCTACTCGGTGAACACATACAAGTATTACAAAACGCTCTGTCAAATGAGAATCCGTTTTGTTTTAGTTTTGTTAATGTTGGTAAATTTTCTTTTTCCCAATTATCAGGAAAATGTTGTGTCGCCCTTTCTTGGTCCGTGATGATAAAAATAATATCAGGTTTGGAGGGTAGTTCTTGTATTTTTTCTTTTAAACCCATTTTATTTATTTAAAAATTGTTTTATTATATAACACAATAAGAATACATATATAAAGACAAAAAGAAATATAAAATGGCACACCCTTTACAACACGCAAAATCATCCGTTAACAAATACGGAGGTAAACCCGAGGATTATCTCCACATTCATCAGTGGTTTGACGAAACAAAAGGATGGTATTCACACATATACCACAGGATGTTCAGACACCACTCTGAAGGTATTTTTGAATGTGAGAAGACCTTCGGTATGTCTTTTGAGAATAGTGACGGCAAAACCGTTTACACTCGTTACATCGGTGAACAACACGTCAGAGAAGATTGTAATAATCACGTCCCAACCGCAAAAGAATGGATTGAAGGTATTCTATCTGAGAAAAAACCTATATGGATGATGAAAACTATGAAATTAAACATAGAAGACTAATATTTATAATTTATGGACGCAGTATTAAAAAAGAAATTACTATTAGTTTTTGAATACCTGAAAATGAATGGTTGTCACTACGCTGAAAAGGATGGTGACTTCTATAATATGGACTTCCACGACCAAAACAATCAGTGGTGGTGTGTTTCTCAAAAAAGTAGAGGTGTATTGCGTCTCCCAATAGACATCGTAGATGATATAGAAGAACTTATAGACAAAAACCAAAAAGACTTTGATGGTTTTGGAGAAGACCCTTACTCTTTTGAAGCAAGACTTTATCCTGATACAAAGAAAATCTCAGTCTTTGAACTTTATTCTGAATACCTTACTGAAGATACTCGTACAATTACAGTAGATACTGAAGAAGAACCTGAAGTAAAAGAAATCATTGACCACTATTGTAAAAAAGAAGAAATCTGTAGAGGTAACATCACATTCCAATTTAATGGTGGTGGTGACTCAGGATATATCGAAGATGGTGGTAATTCAGATTTTGATGGAGAAACCAAACTTTATGAACCAGCTGAAGATATGTTCTACAGAATGTTGAGAGACTTCCCTGGTTGGGAAATCAATGAAGGTTCTCAAGGTCAATGTATCATTGATATGGACTTAGAACAAATGCAGTTGGACTACAACCAAAACTACGAAGAACAAAGAGAAGATGAGATTTGGTCTATGTCTTTGGAAGATGAAATCAATGAAGATTGGGAGAAAGTACCAGTAACACCAGGTAGTGTAGACGATGAAAATGAAGACTTAATACTTTCCTCAGTAAAGAAAATACTTCAAACTTTATACTTTGATGGATTAGATATTACATATAATTTACATAGAATACCACACCATGATAAAGATTACATCAGTTTAGATATTGATATCGATGTAAGTAGAATTATGTCCAGACACGAAAATTTTGATGAAAGGTACACTGATGTAGTTTATGATTTAGAAAGTGTTCTTGATACCGTTGAAAAGTATTTAGGTTTAAGTAACCAAATTTACGTTGGTATTAATTATATCAACCACGACTTCCTTGATAATGAAGCTATCGATGCAACAAAAGAACTTAAACAAGAATTAAAAAAGAGTGATTTTACCACAGAACAAGTCGATGATGCTTGGATTAACGTTTATTATCGTGAAGATGACTATCCATACATGAAAGTAGAATCATTGGGACAAGATATTCCGGATGAAAGAATAGAACTATTTGAAAATACGGTTTGGGATATTCTTAAGAAATACAAACACCTACAAGAACTTGTAAGTGAAAGTGAAGTGGATTGGTGGATTAATTATTAATTCTTTTCTTCCTCTTTTCTTTTAATTTGTTCCCCATTATCCATGATGAACTCATAAAAGTAATCCACATATTCCTGTCTTTTTGGTATCTTCATTCTTAAAACCATATAGGTCCTCAACAAATTGTTATCCATAAACCCGTCCCACAACTTTTCAAATATGTCGGCGTGTAATGCAAAATACCTCATCTCATATCCTTTGAGATGTTCGTTCAACCCGTAACTTTCAACCAATTGGTCCACTTTCTCATTACCAGGATTTACATCTTCAAAATTAACACCAGTAAGTGGATATACTTCTTCATACAACCAATCTTTAATCAAATCCTGAACTTCATAACCAATCTCATTGATATCGTCTTCAGTAATCGGGTTGTCTTCAGTGTTGTAATTCGCATTCAACTCATCAATATCTGAATAGTTATACAAATCACCTAATTCATATTCGTGACCATTACCACCAATAACTTCAACAGTAGATTTTGGGTCAACAGCAACATAAATATTATCAACATACCAAAGATTATTATCATAAATGGTACCATTACCTTTATCTATATCCCAATTCTTTATCAAGACATTAATATCATAACCACCTGAAGAAATGTTGATTACATTCTTGGTCTTTTCTTTGATAATCTCATCGATACCCTCAATACCCAACTTATTTGCAAGTCTTAATTCGGCCTCAGTCTCCATTTCTCGATTAAAGCCAAAATACTTCATTACACGATTATCTAACTTATTACCAACAACCTCAAAATATTTATCGATTATATCCATACTAATAAATACTTCATAATATTATTATATACACTCGGTCTTACTAATATCTTTACTCAGACTAACATGAATATGATTCACACCAAGATAGTGACATTTATCGTTCATCTCTTTCCATAGATGTTCGTTAAGGACTCTGTTAGCAACTGTTACCTTTGTCTTTGGTGTTTGTCTGTTGAACTTCACCACCATACTTATTCTCGGTGAACCTTCGAAGTCCCAACCCGTTACACTTTCAAAAGTTATATCATAGATAACCTTCTCCTCTCCAAACTTATAAGTGAGGGTGGAAAAGACCTCAGGAATAATCTTATTTATTGAGTTCATAGTATTTATAATTAATACTTCAATTATATGAATACAGAAGAATTAAATAAAGGGAAAGGAATTATGGTAAACCTATTAAATTCCATTTTTTCATCAGGTGATGGTTATCATATATCTTATGATTATGATGGTACCACATTCATCGTCGATTTTGTTAGTGAAGGTGATAAATTACCCGTTATAACCAAAAGACTTATAATGGAAACCGTATACTCAAACTTTAGTAAAGCCAGTCGATATTTTCCTGATGCATTGTATTTTTGGAAAAACTATGATTTTGTAGTTAACCATAACGGAAAAGAGTTGGAGGGTAATCCAATCAACGATGCCTTTATAAGTCAATCAATCACCGATTGTTTTGACAATAGTTTAGAAAAAATACAATCTGATTCTGTAACATTTCCAACCACATTTATTAATGTTAATTCTAAAATGGGTAAATTTTTTATTACTACCGTTAACACTAAAGTAATGAAATCATCTATAGAACCTTCAGATAACTACATTTATTTTTTTACGAATATTGTACCTGATTATCTATTATTGTCTAATGGTAAAGGAGAATCAGTAAAGATAACTGCCGAGTCTTTAAGAGATTTCCACATGAATGGTGGTGAAGATGGTGAACCATACTATGAAACACCAGAGAAAATATTAGATGCATTATTACGTTCAATAGCCTTTGCACAAACAGAACAATACGACACCACAGTCGCTGTTGATTTCTACGATTGTTTACGTAGTACAGGATGGATTTGGGATGAAGGTATATATGAAGATTATTATCCTTTATATGAAGTCATATTTTACGGAATTAGTGATATGATTATCACCACCCATGGTATATATGGTGAAGCCAGCTCAGGTGACTTCGAAACCGTTGATAACTTATTCAACTTCCTCAATAGGAAATAATAAAGGAAACTCCTCAGTAATCATATTCAACGGAATCGTAACAGGTTCATCACTCTCAGTTAAGAAATCATAGAAATCCAAACTTCTTTTGTGACGAAAAAACTTCATCACATTCCCTGGCATATCATTGAAATCTTTACGGTATAAATCTATCGCAGTAACCTTCTTTGACTTACCCCAAATGAAATCCACGTTCACGTTTCTTCCTACAGTAATTGGTACTATGGTGATGTCCTTGTCTTTGAAGTCCTCGTGAATGTGTTTGATAACCAAACGAGGTTTGGGACTGGAAGAGTATTGAATCACATACATTTCTCTTATAAATTCTATTAGACCTCCTTTTATGTCCCTCATAAAAATACATTAACCCGTTACAGTCTTTCTTAACTCTTTATATTTTTCTTTCCAATCGTAAACCTCATCTCGAGTATCCAATAACTCATTCATCAGTTTTTCATTTTCTTTTTTTAATTCCTCCATTTTTACATTAACAGTCTGTAACTGCATCTTGTATAACTCAATATGGTCCATAATTTATTTTTGTCTATTCATGTATATTAGTAATGTAAGTCCTATCATAAACCATGGTAATATATTTTGTACCATGTCACTACGAATGAGTCTCATCACTTTATGTTTTAATGTTTTCATTACTTCTCTCTTTTTCATATTAATTGGATAGGGGTGATTTAATTGTTGGGTGTGATGGTTACTTTATATTTCAATGTTCTGCCATTAATATTCATAACACCAAACACAACAGAATTATCTTCTGGGTTAATCATAGTAGGTGTTATCATATAACCCTCTATATTATCTAATGTTTGTTTTACCTGATTAACTAAATCAACAGGTATTTTAGTCTCAATTTCTGATTTTTCAAATGTTTCTGGATTGTAGTAATCCGTTTTGTAATTTTCCATAACTTATATATTTTATATTTTTTAATTCGATAACGGTGCTTTTATTGTTGGGTGTGATTTATAACCTTTAATCTCATAGTCAAACTCACCGTTTATTGTATCTACATTCGATAACTCAATCGTTGGTAAGTCATAGGATTGTCTACCACATTGCTTATTAGCTTGGTCAATGTGATTTTTATATAGATGAGTATCACCTAAGTTACCAATAAGTTCACCAGGAATCATATTACACTCCTCAGCTAATAACATTAATAAAGTCCCATAACTAGCAATGTTAAATGGAAGCCCGAGAAAAGTATCTACGCTTCTTTGATTCCACATTAAAGAGATTGCTCTGTATTTCCCAGGATTAACAATCTTTTCTTCTCTAGTAGTTAATCGTGTATAAACTTGGAATCCATAGTGACATGGTGGGAGTGTCATTTGGTCCAACTCACCAACATTCCACGCATTAACCATCAATCGTCTTGAGTCTGGATTTGTTTTAAGGTCGTTGATTAGATTTTTGATTTGGTCAATATACTTAGTACCATTCACATATGTATCTTCACCTGATAATGGGTCTTTGAGAGTAGTTTTAATAATCGATTCAGTTTTCCATTCTCTCCATTGTTTTCCATAGATTGGTCCTAACTCTCCCCAATCTCTAGCAAAAGCATCATTAGTTTTAATTAACTCTATAAATTGTTCTTGAGTATATCGGGGTCCATGCCAACCGGGAACAAATTGGTCTGCGTACTTCTTATAAGCATCACCATTCCAAATGTTACACCCATTATCAACTAGGTATTTAATGTTAGTATCTCCTTTTAAAAACCAAAGTAACTCGGTTACCATAGTTTTAAACGCCATCTTCTTAGTAGTAAGAAGTGGGAAACCATCACTCATTTTATGTCTGATTTGTCTACCAAATACTGAAATAGTTCCAGTACCTGTCCTATCCTCTTTCTTTACTCCATTTTCAAGTACATCTTTTAGGAGTGATTGGTAATCTTTATCTAGTTTATTCATTTAACTTAAATTGTTTTTATTAAAGACAGTGGTCATTTAATGGAATGTCGCTATCATTTTTATAATTAGACACTAATGAGGTTTCTTTTGCATTTGATACAAGCTTAGTACCATCTTTATAGACTATATAAATTTTACCATCACTCCAATGAACTTGTTTAATTTTTTCTATCGGTAATTTATTCATTTTAAAATTCATTAAGGTCTGTTAAATCTAATGTAGTTCCTGTAAGTTCACTTTCAACCTCTATGAATTGTCCTATCCCATCAGTATAAGTAATCCATTTAATCATACCAACTCCTCCATAGATTGTTTTAATTGCAGCAACCCAAGTATCATAAGCGTTTTGCTGCTCATCGTTTAGGGTAATGTTGATTTGTTTATTTTTCATTTCTGTTTACTCTTCTATCTACCGTTTCAAATAATTCACGTTCAATTTCTTCTTGAATCTCTTCACCTAGGTTAAAGTACCAATCATCAAATCCTGAACGATCACATAATTTATCTAATATTTCAGCAACTGCTTTTTTAATCTCTATCTTTTTCATTCTTATTATGTTCTTCTTTATAAACATCGAACTCTTTGTAAATTTCTAATAAGCTTTGGAAATTCTCCATATCTGTATCTACTTTAATTATAAGTAAAACTATAAATGGGATAGCAAACAAAAGTCCCAACATACCATCATACATAACAGCAACAATTGCTAAAGATATTGCACCTAATAACAATAGTATCATAGTTGACGCTAATAGTACTATCTTTACCTTTAAACCGAAATGCTCCTTATTCTCCTTTTTCATATGGAGTCTTCATTTTTTAATAGAACCCATAGAAAAATATAAATGGGCACACCAAACGGGATAAGTAAGAATGCTATTCTCCATGCCCATGCGTTGGTATCTGTGCCGTTTCCAATCCCTGCACAAATACCTCCTAAAATCGACCCGTCATTTATTCTCTTAATCATAGTTTTATATTTTCGTATTTTACCTTTTTGGTTTTATTAAGTTCTTGTGCTAACATATAAGTCTTGTATTTTTTAATCACACTAATACACTCCTCTCTGCTAGTATAATGTTGATGTGTGTATACTGTTGATGATGAGAATCCATGTCTATCATCATATATAGATTCCCATCTAATTAGGAACTTTATATAGGGTCCTATAAATGGGATTCGCGGGAATCCTACTTGTGGGATATATGATACATCACCTCTACCATTTACCTCTTTCTTAATTCTGTAATACATACTTGTCTTTTAATATTTTATCCCAATAGCAAACCGTTTCTTTTTCACCTTCACCATAGCTTGTAGTCCATATACAAGGAAATCCTTCTCTTGCCACTTTAATTCTTGCCTCCGTTGATAGTAAATCTTTATCAGTCTCATATGTATAATATAACCAGCATTCCCAATAGTGACTCATATTATCAACTGGGAATGTCAGTGCTATTTGCCATTTAAAAAAAACAAAACTCCAAATTGGTCCAGTTTCAAACCTATAATCGTCCGGTTCCCATTTAGTTTTCCATCTCATAGGTACAAAATCAAATCCAATCTTTTTTGGTACCGGAGTTAGCATCCCAGCATTAGTCTTTGATTTAACCCATCTTCGTGGATAGAAATATGGAGTACCTAAGGCAATCTTGCCTATATATAATTTTATGCTAGGTCGCTTAAATGGGCTTAGGAATACTCGCATCCATTCAAAATCTCTCTTAATCTTTTTTATCCACTGTTTCATCTTTGGTGTTAAAGGTTTCGTCAAAGTAATCCTCAAATGATATACGCTTACCATACATGGCAGCATCCTCATAAACTTTTTTTAAAATCAGTTTCGTGATTACAGATTTATCTAACTCCTCCATTCCTCTTTGGTGTTAAATAATTCGTATGTGCTATTACCTGTCTTAAATTTAATGTAATCTTCTCTCTGTTCTACAATCTCTGTAATAGTTGTAGTTTGCCAAGTAAAGGATTGGTTAAATGGAGACATTAATAAACTTCTGCCAACTATAGGTTCATCGTGTTTAGATTTGAAGGTACTGTCTTCGTTCCATTCAACCCACATCACCTCTTTAGATTCTTTGGTTAATCCATCACGTTCTCTGACCAATTTCCAATTCATTTCGGATTCACCAAATAAGAGTTTATCCATTTCATCATCCATTTTTAAGTTACCGTCCTCATCCTGGGTTAGTAATATTTTTGGTTGTACTCCGCTGATCATGATTTTTTGGTTTTTATACTATATACAAAACTAATTTTATATTTCGTCGAAAAAAAAAGAAATGTACTAAAAATCTATATTTTCCATTAACCCCTCGTTGAATGCTATTTTTGCTATCATCAGGTGCTGTCCCTCTTCTTCCTTACAGTCTATTTTAAATTGATGCGTCCACAAAGAGGGAAATATTAAAAGATCTCCAGCTTTGGGTGAAATGATTTCTCCGGTATATTTAAATCTGATGTCTCTCGTCCCATCTTGTAGAAAAACTATAAATGTTAATACACCTAGCGGGTTATGAGTTGTTTCTGCATAGTCAAAATCTTGGGATGAGTTTACTTTTATAATTTTTGGAGATTTATCTACTACTGGATTTACTAAGAATTGTAACCCCCTCTGGAGTAAATCATCTTCAAGATCGTAGAAATATGAGCATCTCTGAATATGTGCTACACTCTTGGTTCTCGTGTCATCCTCTTCTATCTCTGGTATATGCTTGTATTTTTTTGTGTATTTTATCAGACCCTGTAAATACACCTCCCTTATTTTTTTACCGACCTGTGACTCGTTAAGAATCCTTGCAAACCTCCAATGTTGATCTTTCTTTATTGGTTCTATGAACGTCATTCTATTTCCAATTTCTGATGAGCTTGAATATATTTCGACAAGCTCCCTGCAATCATCAGAGGTAAATTGATTTTCGTATATTTTTATAAAGTTTTCCATTAGATGTCTTCTTCTATTATAAATTGGAATGGAGATTTAAGATTGTCTCCAATTCTTAGAATTTTTATACCTTTTTCTTCGATCATTTCTGTGAATTCTTGGCTATCCTCAAAAAATACCCAGGGTATTCCTCCTTTCAATCTGATGTGTTCAGACTTTTCTAGGACATAGTCAACCAGCAACATAATATCTCCACCCGTAGATGGTAGTAAGAGAACATTTGACCCGTGTACCAGGTGGTGGTGGACTGCAAGTAAGTTGTTGCCCCTCTCGTCCCAGAATTCTATTCTCCAGTCTAATAATTCATTGTTGTTTGTGTAAGCTCCCCATTCATTAGATCCGAGCATCATTTCTCCCTGTAGGTTATCTTCTTTATAAAACTTTACCCTGTATGATCCACTCTCGACGAAAACCCTAACCTTACCTTCCGCAAATGTTACATGTCCCTTTATATCTTCGTAATTAGCTATCTTCATTATTTCCTCCAAATGTGTAGTTGAACTAAATCTCCTCCTCCTTGGAACAATGTAAATGTTTCAAATCCCATGTTTCTAACCCTTGATGTAAATGATTCCCTTAAATCGTGTCCCAAAAGGCTCCCGTGATATTCCATGGAAATCTTGTCTATTCTCCCGAGTTGTTCGTCAGTAATGGTTTCGATGATTTCCTTTTCTCCTCCCTCGCAATCTATTTTTAGAAAGTTAACTCTTTCAGGTAAAACACCAATGTCCCATAGGTCAGTTAATGACATAGTTATACATTTTTCAGTGTGTGCAGTATCTCTGTTATCCTCTGCTTTATCAGCCCTTACCGATCCTCCCAAGTTACTTACAACGTCAGGGGTTACAAAATTGGTTGATCCTGTTTTATCTGAGATAGCTATTTTGTGGCATTCAACCGAATTACCTACATTTTCTACTAAGCAAGAAAAAGCGGTAGCTACGGGTTCGAAAGTAACCACCTTAGATGCTCCTCTCTCTATTGCCCTCCTTGAGAACATCCCGATGTTACCTCCGATATCAACGACAACATCGCCTTCATCTATTTTGCACCCATATCTTTCGTAGTCTGACCCGTTTGAGTCATATTCGTCGAAGAGCTCATAGATTTCAAAGTACATATAATTTATATCGTCAAGGCCTCTTTCCTTTTGCCAATAGCCATACACGTCAAATTTTTTATCTACGTTTTCCTTTTTTAAATCCCTCATTACTTTTATTCCGTCGTTATTAAGGGTCCAGAATTTAGAATTGTGCATATTGTTCTCTATTATTTTTATTGTATTTAATTGTATGGTCTACCTGTGAATAAATTCCATATACCACGATATATAATCAAACACGAATAGATACAAAATGGGATTGAAAACATACAAAGCATTTGAAAACGACGAGAGAGACCTGCTTTCAGATCTAGACAGCATTGGTATAGAACAACACAAGGGATGGCTTGTTTCTACTGTATCTGTATATGAAAGGGAGGAGATTAGTGCTCATGTTTATGCTGTAATAGCCAAAAATCCCGGGGAAGCTTCGGCTTTAATCATGGAATCGATGGGTATCGAAGACGAGGATGATCTGGAGATAGCAAGAGAGGGAGAAGATTTCAGAGATGGACTTGGAGAAGCCATGAATAATATTATGCAATGGACCGGTAGATTCGATGTTATGGAAGTTTACGAGGATCTTAAGCCATTCAAATATGAGGACTATTGTCTTGAAATAGATTGGACAAACCCAATCATGGCAGCTAAGGATGTCAAATATGTCTTCCCAAATGCTGAACAAATTCTAGGTTCCAAAACGTCTACCCCAAGGTAGGTTTGGCCCGAAAATTTTTCCACTATACATACTATAATTATAAACATTTTCCATTATGGGCAAAAACATCCTTGTGACGGGTGGTTTGGGGTTTATTGGATCCCACACTGTAGTCGCTCTTTACGAAGCTGGATATAATCCGGTAGTTATAGATAACCTTTCAAACTCCAAAAGAGGTATATTAGATCACATCGAACATATTAGTGGCAAGAAGCCTGCATTCTATGAGGAGGATGTTCTTAACACTGGATCTCTCGAGGATATCCTGGAGGGCGAGGAAATTGATGGGGTGATTCACTTTGCTGCTTATAAATCTGTCTCTGAAAGCCTTGAAGATCCTTTATCCTATTATGAGAATAATGTAGGAGGACTTATTTCCCTAATGAATGCTATGAAGTTTTTTGATTGCAATAAGCTCGTATTTAGCTCTAGCTGCACCGTTTACGGAGAGCCAGACAATATACCAGTTGATGAGCAAAGTCCTGTTAAAACAGCTACTACGGCGTATGGCTCAACCAAACAGGTTGCGGAGATTATGTTAAGGGATAACACGTGGTTGGATTCAATTGCACTTAGATATTTCAATCCAGTTGGAGCACACGAAAGCGGAATGCTTGGTGAACTTCCACTGGGAGTTCCAAATAATCTAATGCCATATCTTGCTCAGACAGCTGCTGGCATTAGAGAACAACTTACAGTTTTTGGAGATGATTATGGCACAAGGGACGGATCTTGTATTAGAGACTATATTCATGTCATGGACCTAGCAGATGCTCATGTGAAAGCTGTTGAAAGACTATTGGATGAAGATAAGGATAGGAGCAAGGAATTCAGTGCCCCAGACACCGAAAACTTTGAGGTAATCAATGTAGGTACAGGAACAGGGTACACTGTACTTGAAATAGTTAGAAAGTTCGAAGAAATCAACGGGATTAGGGTTAACTACAAGGTCGGACCTAGAAGGGAAGGTGACATAGTTAAAATATGGGCGGACACTACAAAATCTTATTGGAAACTTGGATGGCAGCCTAAGAGAGGTTTGGAAGAAATGGTTAGAGATTCGTGGGGATGGCAGCAGAATTTGCCGGGGGTTGATTTGTTTAACTATCTAGGTGATAGCTAGGGATAACTTTCCTATCACATACTTTATAGTTTTAAACCAACTCCCACACCGATTCCAAATCTTCCATCATAACGAAGTTGTGAGATGATTTCCAAATATTCCCAATGGTATAGTAACCCACCCCGAATACTCATGTTAACCTGTTTTTGTTCGTTAATTAGGTAAATTCCATCCTGATTTTTTGATGATAATAGAAATAACTCGTCATAGTAAGCATCATATTTCCTCCTCGAGGATATACCCACAGTAATAAAAGGGGATAATCTGTCGATCGTTCTACCAGCACCAATTGAGAAATCACTTTTAACCTCCACACCACCAGCACTCTCATCACCCCAATCTTCGACCTCCCAGGTAGAAATGTTCTCATAGTAGGGATAGATCAATGGTAAGGTCATGTGGTATTGGATAATCATAAAGGTCTCGCCTCCAGTGATAATGTATGGCGAAATCTGTCTTTGAAATATATCACTTTCAACCATAACCCCCAAAGATAATCTCATTGGCTTCTTTGGATTATTTCTGACCAGATCGCTATTGGTCGTCATTACATAATTTCGATTATCCCATCTGCGGTTGGTATTCCAATATGGATAATAACCACCTTCATAAGGGTTGTAGTAATATTGGGTGCGGTTTCTATTGTTCCAAACCCCATTATTATAACCGTTTCTGTATCCTTGGTTGTAGTTATTGTTGGTAGTAGTAGTAGTAGTGGTAGTATTGGTAGTAGTCGTTGAAGATCTTTTCTCTTCTACTTTTTGGATCTTTTGGTTTCTCTCGCTCTGTGCAAAAGTATTGTGCGCAAAAAAAGAACACATCACCAGAATAATTATTTTCCTCATGGGGTTTTATGTTTGTGGTTATTTAGGTAATAACGAGGACTAATTCCGTTATCACTTTTCTTTATTATCTGTAGCATATTTAACGCCCATAATGGTACCAACTATACTAAATGAGTTGGTCAATAGGATACCAAATAAGTTTGACCAAGTAGATTCTATAATCTTGGAATCGTATCCCATGTACAGAACAAAAGCGTAAAGAGCTGATGTGGTCATTCCGACACCAACAATAACTGCTAGTGCTAGTTTAACTATAATCGAGATAAGCTCAAACTGGGTTTTCTTTTGCATTACTTCAAGATCCTCCAGAGCTTCATCCTTTGCCTCCTCAGCAATTTCTCTAGCTTTCTCTGCAGCGTCTTTAAGTTTTGATGTTTGATCAAGGGAGTCTTTTAAGTCACCCATAAGCTTTACGTTTTCGCTATTAGCCTTTTCTAGATCCACATTTTGTTCCTGTACTTGCTTGGTGACTTGAAGTCTTTTCCTACGGGCATTAGTATCCCTTTTGCGGCACTCGTCAAGGTACTTTTTGAATTCGTCATCTCCCTTTGAAGCACTTATCACCTTTACAATATTTCCCTCCAGGTATACTTTCTTTTCCCTGGCTAGTTTAAGTAATGAATCTCTATCGGTTTTAGTTAGCTCCATGTAAAAATATTAGTTTTATTTATAGACCTTAAACGGAGCAGTCTTGTTAAGGTATCCATCATAGTCTTCTCTAAACTCCTCTAATCTCGGTTCGATATCATCTGATTTAATAATCCAAAACTGTGCACCAACTTTCTTAGCTTTTTCAATCTCAACCTCGTCCCGTGATGATGAAATAATTCCGATGACACAACCATTCCCGTATTCATAGTTAATCTTCCGTATCATCTCTATCCCATCATAGGAAGAACCGATAATATTCAAGTCTACGAAAACACACTCAGGTCTTTCGTGACCAGGGTCGTCGGGAAACCATTCCTTAAATTTACGGGCAGCTTCGTCTGAACTGTCTAATGCTTCAATGGATAAAGCAATATCTAAAAGCGAACACGCATCTTCAAATACTAAATGAAAAAGGTTCTCGTCATCGATCAACATTAATGTATTAATCATAGCCTATTTTAAATTCTTATTTTAATTTTAGTACCCTCTTGGGTTTTTTTAGCATAAATGCTAAATTCATGTTCTTTCAAAATCTCAACGCAAATATTAAGACCCAAACCTGTTCCTGTTTCCGTCTGTCCATCCTTTCTAGCATATGGTTCGGATAACTGTTTGAATTCTTCATCGCTAAGCCCTCTACCGTTATCCTCAATCACAATGAAATCTGAATCCTGATATATCCTCACCCATTTCGTGGGGGAATCGTTGTACTTTAAGCCATTTCGGATTAAATTATCGATAGCAGTACAAAATAGGGGCTCGTTTACCATTAATTCGGTTGGTAAATTGTTATCTAAAATAACCTGATTTTTATATGCGGTAAGTTTTAAATAGTCATTAAGTATCTTTTTGATGTTACATGGCTTGGTTTCCATCTGGGAGTTTGTCTTCACCAAATTAGTAAATTCATATACACCCGAATATACTTTCTGTGCGTGATCCAAACCATCCTCGATGAGTTTTAACGGTGAACCTATTCTCAGCTCTTTGATTTGGTCTTCGTTTAGTCTTCTCTTCAATGATTTTATGCCCCTAGGTAGGTAAGTATTAATACCTGAGTGCATATCATGCCTGATTATCTTAGCGGCATGCTCCAAATAGATGTTCTTCTTTTTCAGATCGTTGCCAATTACTTGTTTGCTAAGCAAGAACTCCTGAACCACTTTGAAAAATGGAGGCATAAAGAAAACAACACATCCCCATCCGAATTTAGCTAACTCCAATGACGGGTCACATAGTCCGAAGACAATGCATGTTTGTACAGCAAAGAAAGTTAACATGATAACACCAGAAACCACCAATGATATCTTAGCGTTTAATGATATACCATCTAAAGCACTCATGATTATAATTCTGATTTCCTAAATCCGCATTTTCCGAAAAACCACTTAGATGGGCAAAATCCAGTCCACACACCAACATTCAGCATAAATGCAACAAAGATAACAACCTCCCATACTTCTAAGAGGTAACCTATTAGCAATACAATTGACATAAGCAGATACACCATTCTAGTGTCTGTGATACTTTTTAATAATTTTTTCATATCGATGATATTGTTTGTATAAAAGCAATTTTTACTCTTATTAGAATTCTTTGCCAGTATGATAATGACTTAAACTCATTAAGCTTAAAAATGTCCTCTAACTCTGTAATTTTTTTATCCTCCTCCATACTATTTTCTTTCATTACAACGAATACTAAAAACCCTAACAATAGAATTGGTTTCTTCTATATATCGGGGTTGAAGGAGTTAATATCCCAATTCGCTAGTAATCGTAATCACTATCAATATATTCTTCGTCTATCTCGACTGTCCAGCCATCATATTCGGTGTTATCCAGGTCTAATTCTGAGGGTTCATCTTTTAATTTATCTATGATCATTGGATTATATGTTTTAAATCTCCTCATATCTATCTCTCATTAAATTAACCTCATAAAAAAAGCCGGCATTAACCGGCTTTTAAAAAAATATGATTGGTTTGTTCTCTAATCTTTTTTCTTCTTCAGATTGGCTTTGGCTTGTTTATAAAGAGCTTTATCTCCCACCTCTGTAGTTCTTCCGCCTGTGATGAAAGAATTTACGCGTGCGTGTCCCCATTGTTGAGGGGTTGTTCCTGGAACGTGTCCAGTTTTCCATGCTGCATAACCACGATCCCAAACTTTCTTTAAGATACCCAGAGGAAATCTTGATTTATCAGACTTTTTCTTAAGAGCCTTGTAGACTGGGCTATTTTTGCTCATCTTAGAAGACTCTAGTATCTCATCTTCATTAAGGTCTTCCTCCATAAGAATCTCTTCAAATACGTCAGCAATTTCCTTATAGTCTTCGTAGGTCATTACAAGATCTAAATCAAACTCTTCGGATTCACCAAACATCTCTTTGTATTTCTTGGTGTACTTACTAGTTTTGGTCTTAACCTTTTTCCCCTTTCCTGCTTTACCTGATTTATAATCAGCATCCCATTCTTTGTAAGCAGATGAATCATCATCAGCTTTGTCTTTGTGCTTCTTAATCTCCCTCTTCATTATTTTGGGATTCTTGGTTAAGTATTTCTTGGGTAGTTTCATATTATCTATATATCGATAATTATTTGACCTTCTTTATATCCTTAGGAAGAAGAGATACCATTTGGATATTGTCTGTGCAATCGTCAGAGCAAATCCTTACCTCTTTGTAACTAAGAGCTGAAACTGTAATTGAATCTTTAACTGTAGTTAATTCAAAAAATCCATTAGAATCTGTGTAAGTATGAGAGTCTTCCGTGTAGACCTCTGCAAAGGTAATTGGAAATCCATTTTCGTCTATCACTCTAGAGGTGATGTGGTTCCTGTTGAAAGGTATTAAGCTAAGAAATACGGATAATACTATTGATAACATTTGTCAGTTCTTTCTTTGATATATCCAGATCAATTGCTGATAAATGTTGACTTGACGATTTAATAATATCTTCTTTCTTGAACCATTATAAGCTTTCCTTTCTTAAATTTCTTTTTAAATACCAGCTTTCCGTTTCTATCGTAAAATTTCCACGTGCCCACTTTAACCCCAAGATTAAAGTGTATGGTTTTTTGTAATGATCCGTCTGGCCAATATCCTTTCCATTCGCCATGCCTAAGCCTGTTTACAAATTCTCCTCTCGCTAAAACTATATTGGTTGAGGTGTCTATTTTTTCGTAGTGTATCGTGGATGTATCTGTTTCATACGCCCAGTAATTGTCAATGTGCTGTGAAAATGCCTGTAGACTTGTAAGCATTGCGATTAGGATAAGTGAATTTTTCATGGTGATGGAATTATACTAGTTAACGTAAAGGTAACGTTTATTTATATATTCCTAACGATGGGGAATGTTTCGTACCCCTACGTTAAATTTTATCCACCTATATGCTCATTTTCTTCTTTTAGAGATTCTTCTTGCTTATCTTCTTTGATTTCCCTCTTTGCCTGAGGTTTTTCTGCCTGAGCCTCCGAAAGAACCCTGTATAGGTTTTCTATTTCTTCAAAAGTGAGATTACTTTTCTTTGAATTGATATCCACAGTGCAAGCAACCACATTTCCTTCAACATATCCTAAACTTGAGTCTACCCGATCGAAACTTCTGGCATAAGGGCCATTTTCGTCGAATTTTTTCTGTGTGTAATAACACTTTGGTTCTAGTAAAAGTTTTCTAACTGTAACGAAGGTTAGATTGAATTCCAGACTTCTGTCTGATGCACTTTGTGAAATTTTGATCATTTTCTTAGCTACCTCTAGGTCGCTTAATGATTTTTTAGTTCTTCTTGGATTTCTTGTACTGTTTCTTGTACCTTTTTTTGCTGTCATGATTTATGGGTTTTAAGTACCAATCACCGAGTCAGTAAAGACCTGCCAGGCCTCTTTAAGTTCCTCCTCAGATTTTGGGTTAGTCATGAAAAGCACTAAGTTGTCATTTTCTATTACCTGAGCACATCCTGGTTTGTTCTCTGTTATCTTTTTAACAAACTGTTTTTTAGGATCGTATATACCAAGTATTCCCATATGCCCATGTCCCATACCTCTTTCTATGAAGGAAGATCTGTTCCATGGAAGTTTATAGTCCGAATCTTCGATGTATGTGATTTCATCGCTTACTGGATCTATAAATTCAATTCCTTTTGTGTTAATAGCTTTGCATTGGTCTAATAGGTCTTCATAAATAGAATCGTAATCTTCTGTCTTTAAAAAATGACCGGCACAGCTAGGAGTTGTTGGGATACCTTTTTCGTGTAGAAATTGAACCACCTCTTTTAATTCTTCGTCAACTGTCTCTACAAAATCTTTACCTGTTGGTACTTGATAAATGCCATCAGATTCTTTTGCATAATACCATTTGCTCTTTTTGCCTTTTGGTCTTAGCCAATTATATCTGTGGAATTCTTCATGTGGTACAAATTCTGGAGATATCCTGCTGTCCTTCAGAAATACCTGTAGGTCTGCTGCCATTTCTGGGGTTGATTCGAATATCGAGAATGTCTTAATGAATTTCATTATGCTATATATCAACACTTATAGCATATGGCTTTTAGTGTTTTTAATTTTTAGTAGCAATAACCATTTTAGTTTCAGTAGCAATCTAAATCAAAGCTACCTTAAATATATACTAGAAATAAAATATCCTTTTGACCTATTTCTCATATAACACAGGTAACAGAATAACTGGTACTAATAAATATGAAAATCTCACTGAAGGAGCTGACTCCTCAATAACTGGTGGACAATATTATGGTAACTACGGTGGCGTTAGGTGGTGGCCTGGCCCGGACGAAACAAGAACTGGATATTTTATTGGGTATTCCAGAGAAAACTTACAGGAACCTGGTTTTAGAATAACAAGTACACAGGATGATGCTGGATTTCTTAGTCTTGCAAATGAATTCATAGTCAACTCTGGTCTTACTGCTTTTACTGATGCCGACGTAGCAAAAATGTGGCTAAACTCAAATGGATACTGGACAAACTGGCCAGAAACTACCAATATGCTTGTAAAACTTGATGCATCACAATATGCATCGTACCCGCAATCAGGTACTACCTGGACAGACTTAACAGGAAATGGTAACAACGGGAATCTAGTAGATGGCACAGGAACCATAACATTTTCTGAAAATTCAGGTGGTATTTTAAACATTAATGGATCATCTGGGTCCAACACCAGAATAGTATTGGCTGATAGTAATGACATAAGTCTTACTACAACCTCTTATAAAACACTTAGTATCTGGGTTAGAGTTGATAACTCAAGCGGTAGCGAAACTACACCGATAATGCAAAAAGGTACTCCTGCAAGTGCTTATGATGGATATACTTTAACCTGGCAATCTGACGATACCATAAGATTTTCAACCAATGGTGCTTCATTAATAGCGAATTTGGACACTGTCAACACATTTACTAGGGGAAATTGGTATA
>ENA-OUOG01001576-OUOG01001576.1-marine-metagenome-genome-assembly--contig:-NODE-1576-length-26006-cov-5.075167_pt1 | contig 26006 bp, 30 predicted proteins | sample MGYA00248635_ERZ508505 | MGnify/ENA primary metagenome ERZ508505 (study PRJEB26176, sample SAMN06267871) | marine metagenome | isolation source: Saanich Inlet, British Columbia, Canada | place: Pacific...
CAAATGGCGCAGTTTGGGCTAAAAAAAATGACTCTAGAGTTACAACCTTTGGTCGCTTTTTAAGAACAACAAGGCTTGACGAGTTGCCGCAATTAATAAATATTATTAAGGGTGAAATGAGCATTATTGGACCAAGACCAGAGAGGCCAATGTTTGTAAACGAATTAGCACAAGTTATTCCATTTTATCATACAAGACACATTGTAAAACCAGGTTTAACAGGTTGGGCTCAAGTTAAGTCGCGCTATGGTTCTAGTGTAGAAGACAGTTTAGTAAAATTACAATATGATTTATATTATATTAAACATAGAAGTTTCCTTCTCGATTTTAATATTATAATAAAAACCTTGAGTACCGTAATTTTCTTCAGAGGTCAGTAGTTTAGTATTCAATATGCACTCATAGCTTATGTTTTAAGTAAAATAAGAACACTTTATAAACTTTATATAGTATGATTAATCACACAATAATTTGTGATATTCTTATTAAAACTTATCATTTAGAAGAATTGCTAGAGAACAATTGAATTAAATAAATATACCTAAAAAACAAGGCAATAAGTATTGGAATAAGTGCAGGCGCGAAACCTTGAACACCTATACACCAATGCAACGTCATCAAGCATAACATAATAATTAGAAGCTTTAAATACCCAATAAACCATTGGTTAGTGATGTTTTTAAAAACCTGAAATAGAGCTATAATACTTATTGGGCAAGCCCAAAGTAAATTATAATTATGTGCTGTTGCACTATGGTCTGTAGCGAACCAAAGTAACAATAAAAAAATACCAATTATTGCTGTTAAGCTAAACAGAATGCCATCTAACCATTTAGAACGTTTGTTGTTTTTTTTATCGATATAAGTAATATATAAAATTAATAGTCCAAATATTGATAATATAAAAAGAGGACTTGTAAAAAAACTTCCTTTTTTAAAAGCACCATTTTGAGTGTAAATAACATGAGTTTGTTTTACCAATGGTTTTTTACTTATTCCAAGTGATGCATTGTCAAAAAACTGAAAAATATTTTCTGGTAAAAACATATAGTCTCTAGGTTGCGCAGTTCTGTCTATTACAGAGCCTAAAGCAATGTCAATTCCTAAGCTTCCCCAAGAATTCCAATGTAAATTGTTTTGAATGAGTACTCTAAAGGTTTCTGCTTTGTAAGCTTTTGGTGTTTTATATTCTATTGCACCATTTAAAACAGTTTCTAAAACATCACGCATTTTTGTAGCGCAATTATCGTAGAAAAAGTCGTAGAGATACGCTCTGTTTTCTGGTTTGTAATTATTAGCAAGGTAGTTTAATAAGGTGGCTTTTTGTTCTTGATTTAAGTTAAGCACTTGTTCTTTAATAGTACGATTCTGAGATTGGTAATAACTAAAGACGTCTTTAGTGTTTGATGCTCCCATTAAATAATCTAACTTTCCTTTTGCAAAATTGGTATAGAAGTTTGGATCTTCAAAATTATATCTACCATAGTCGTAAACTACATCTTGAAAACTATTTTTCACTCTAAAACCATTATGTCCAAAGCTATCGTTTAGTAATTGTCCTGGTCCAATGGTAACAACACTAATTTCGGTATTCTCTGTAAGTTGTGGTACTTGAGAAAACGTGAAAAAGCAAGAAAGTAGAAGTGAGATGAGTAGAAATTTCTTCATAGTTTTAACCTTCAATTTTATCTAAAGACGCTAAAATCTAGTTTTAAAGAAAACACGTTAGAATATAATGCTACACTTTGATCTCCAATATCTGTAAACGCATAATCTACTTGAATACCTTTATATTTAAAACCAACTCCAAAACTAGGCTGAAAACCTAAGCTTTCAGAATTATCGATTTGCAATTCATTTTGAAAATTACCAACACCAGTTCTAAGATAGATCATGTCTATATAACCAAATTCAAAACCTAAAGCTGGATTTATACTTGCTACAGAGGTCGAAATAATATCGTTATTTTGTTCAAAACGTACAATTAAGTCTAGTTCTGCTCTTAAAGTATAGTCGTAATGAAAAACATAACTTTTAGAAACACCTAATTGTAATTTTGGTATAGTAATCTCTGAAGCTTCAGGTAATTCTTGATTTTGACCTTCTACAGCATTTTGAATTCTTGCAAAAGCGTCTTCATCGTAGCTCCATGAGTTAAAAGTAGTAGTAATATCTCGAGCCATTAAGCCAAATTTCCAATCGTTTTCACTTTCAAATTGTATTCCTGCATCTAATCCAAATCCCCAAGAATTCGCGAAATCTCCAATAACTCTTCTAATTATTTTAGCATTAACACCATAATTTAAACCTTGTACTGGAAGTTTTCTTGCATAAGAAAATGTCAATCCGTAATCTGCAGTAGAAAACAAGCTAATTCTGTCGTAATTTACATTGCCTTGGTCGTCTATAAGTTGTGTAGTATCTAAAATGTCATCAACTGCAAAACGTATTAAAGAGATTCCAATTGCGCTTCTATCATCAATAGGCATAGCAAAAGCGCCATAATCGTAATTTGCAATATTTGCAAAGTAACTAGAATGCATTAAGGCCAGTTGTTTGTCTTCCAAATTAACTAATCCAGCAGGATTCCAATAACCAGCATTAACATCGTTAGTATTTGCTGTAACAGCATTACTCATACCTAAAGCAGCTGCATCTACACCAATATTCATAAACTCGTTAGAATATTTGGTTTGAGCAAAAAGAGAAAGAGACACAACGGTTAGTGCTAGTGATAATTGTAGTTTCAATTGCTATTTTTTTACAAAGATGGTAATTTTTCTTTTTATATTAAACTTTAAATCCATTAGTATATTGTTTAAAGTTCCTTTTAAAATTGATGGAAGTAGTTTTTAAATGAAATACTTTATTATTTTTACAAAAAAACGAACCAATGCATATTAAAAAAAACATTCCAAATTTTGTAACGCTTCTTAATTTATTATGCGGAAGTATAGCAGTATTGTTTGCTGTTAACAATTTTTTTGTAACAGCAGCATTATTTGTTTTTCTGGGTATATTTTTCGATTTTTTCGATGGTCTTTTGGCACGTAAATTAAATGTGCAAAGTGCATTAGGTTTACAATTAGATTCTTTGGCAGATATGGTAACTAGTGGTTTAGTTCCAGGAATTATACTTTATAAATTAATTGCTATTGCAGTAGATGCTCCACCAATGGCTGCATCTAGTGAATGGTCTTTACATTGGTCTGGTTTCTCTATGGCGTTTATTCCTATTATTGGTCTGTTTGTTACCTTGGCCTCTGCTTATAGATTAGCAACATTTAATTTAGATGAAGATCAACAAACCTATTTTAAAGGTCTACCAACACCTGCAAATGCTTTACTTATTATGTCTTTGCCATTAATAATGGAGTTTCAACATAACGATGCCATTAATGCTATAATATTAAACAAGTGGTTTTTAATAGCATTAACTTTATTAAGTTGTTATTTATTAAATTCTAGTATTAAATTGTTTGCTTTAAAGTTTAAAGATTATAGTTTTAAAAATAATGCAATACGCTATATTTTTATTATTCTAAGCTTGGTATTACTAATAGTACTCCAGTTTGCAGCAATACCAGTTATTATTCTTTTATACATTTTACTCTCTTTAATTTCAAAATAACCAAAACTAATGGCTCAAATTATATTTACACTATTAATGCTTGTTGCTTTACAAGCAGTTCTAGGTTTTGACAATCTATTATACATTTCTTTAGAATCCAAAAAAGCACCAGAAGCTGCTCAAAAAAGCGTTAGAAAAAAAGTATCTTAATCGCTATTATTTTAAGAATTGTTTTACTTTTTTTACTAGTTAGAATTATTGTTTTCTTTCAAGAGCCTTTTTCTTGGTTAACAGGAGAAATAGTAGATGTGGTTAATTTTTCATTTAATGGCCATAGTATTATTGTGCTAGTTGGTGGTGCATTTATTATTTACACAGCACTTAAAGAAATTTGGCATATGATTTCTCTTCAAGGCGATAGCCATAAATTAGAAGATAAAGAGAAAGGTACTAAATCTGCCAATGCTGCAATAACCAGTATTGTTATTATGAATTTAGTGTTTTCTTTCGATTCTATTTTAGCAGCTATTGGTCTAACTAGAGAGATTGAAAATGCTACTCATGCTTTTATAGTTATGGCTATTGCTATTGTTGCTAGTGGATTGTTAATGCTACTAATGGCAGATAAAATATCTTCTTTTTTATCTAAAAACAGAATGTATGAGGTTTTAGGTTTGTTTATTTTATTTATTGTAGGCATCATGTTAATTACAGAAGGAGGACATCTTGCGCACTTAGAATTCTTTGGAAATGAGATTGTGCCAATGAGTAAAACAACATTTTATTTTGTAATTGCTATACTTGTTGTGGTAGATATTGTGCAAGGACGCTACCAGAAAAAACTGTTAAAAGAAAATAGTATTACTGTAAAAGAATCTTAAACTGAATAAAAAAATACTATGAAAGATTTAAAATTTCCAATTCATTTTAGTTTTAATATAGGCACATTTGCAAACGATTTTACAGCTAAAGATGCTGATGGACGAACGGTAGCTTACGTAAAACAAAAACTATTTAAGTTAAAAGAAGCCATTACTATTTATTCAGATGAGACTAAAACAAAAGTAGATTATACAATTGCTGCAAATAAATGGTTAGACTTCTCTGCAGCTTATGCTATTAAAGAGGTAAATGGAACAGCTATTGGAAAAGTAGCAAGAAAAGGTTGGGCTTCTATATGGAAAGCAAATTACGACATAATAGACCAACACGATAAAATACAATACCATATTAAAGAAAGTAATCCTTGGGTAAAAGTATTAGACTCATTATTAGGAGAAATTCCAATTTTAGGATTTTTTACAGGTTATCTATTTAATCCAACGTATAATGTAACCAATTTAAGAGGCGATATTATTGTAAAGCTTAAAAAAGAACCTTCTTTCTTCGGAAAAGAATTTAAATTAGAGCTCGTTAAACCAATAGATAATGACGATGACGATCGCATTATGTTAAGTTTAATGATGATGGTTTTATTAGAGAGACGCAGAGGTTAGAACTAAAAAACGCTATAGATAATAAAAAGGCTATAAATTCCTTGTTGTTGTAGAGTTAAGTGATAAAATTAAATATCGATTAGCAACCGACTAAAAATGAATCTTAGTTTTACGCAACTCAAAATTCTGTCCTAAATATACCTTTCTTACCATTTCATCTGCAGCTAATTCTTCAGGCTTACCAGCTTTAAGAATACCACCTTCAAACATAAGGTATGTTCTATCTGTAATCGCTAAAGTTTCTTGTACGTTGTGATCTGTAATAAGTATACCAATGTCTTTTTTTGCTAAACGTGCAATTATACGCTGGATGTCTTCTACAGCAACAGGATCTACACCAGCAAAAGGTTCGTCTAAAAGAATAAAGTTAGGATCTGTAGCAAGTGCACGAGCAATCTCTGTTCTTCTACGTTCTCCACCAGACAATAAATCGCCTCGATTTTTTCTAATATGTCCTAACCCAAACTCTTCAATAAGCGATTCCATTTTATGCAATTGCTCTTTTTTACTTAGTTTAGTTAATTGTAAAACACTTAAAATATTATCTTCAATACTTAGTTTTCTAAACACCGAGGCTTCTTGTGCCAAGTAACCAATTCCATTTTGAGCACGCTTGTACATTGGGTATTTAGTAATGTTAGTGCCTTCTAAAAATATGGTGCCACCATTTGGTTTTATTAAGCCAACAATCATGTAAAAAGAAGTCGTTTTTCCTGCACCATTTGGTCCAAGTAAACCAACAATTTCTCCAGTATTTACCTCTAAAGAAACGTCTTTAACAACTTTTCGTCCGTTGTAGGACTTCATTAAATGTTCGGCTTTTAATTTCATATAAAAAAAGTATAGTTGATAAAAATAATAAACTTGAAGTTAGTAGTATTTACTTTAGCTAAAATTTAACTAGCATTATCTTCTAGTGCTTCCCAATATTCGTAGGCTCTCCTTAAGTGAGGAATAACTATGGTTCCACCAATAAGAGTTGCAATACTAAGCGTTTCTAAGACCTTTTCTTTAGAAACGCCTACTTTTTTACAAGACTCTAAATGGTATTTTATGCAATCATCACATCGTAAAACTGTAGAGGCAACCAAACCTAAAAGTTCTTTTGTTGGCACATCCAAAGCACCAGCAGCATAAGCATTAGTATCTAAATTAAAAATACGCTTTATAATTTTATTATTGTCTGCTAACAGTTTATCATTCATTTTAGAACGATAATCGTTAAATTCTTTAACTAACTCTGACATCTTTTTTTTGTTTCTTTTTCTGTTTTTTAACTACTAATTTCGAAATATAGATACTTACTTGATACAAAATAAGTATAGGTATAGCTACAATTATCTGGCTAGCTATATCTGGAGGCGTTATAATTGCCGAAAGAATAAGCACAATAACAAGCGCAAATTTTCTGTATTTTTTTAAAAGTTCGGGTGTTACTAAACCTACTTTTGTTAAAAAGTAAATTATTATGGGAAGCTCGAAAACAAAACCAGAAGCGATTGAAGAAGAACGAATCAATGAAATGTAAGAACTAATGTCTATCTCATTTAAAATCTCTGCACTAACAATATAATTGGCTAAAAAATTTATAGATAATGGTATAATAATAAAATAGCCAAAAAGCACACCAATAAAGAATAACAGAGATGAGATGATAATAAAACCTCTAGAGGTTTTGCGTTCGTTTGCTTTCATGCCTGGACTAATAAAATGCCAAAGTTGGTAAATTATATATGGAAATGCAGTAATAAATCCAGCATAAAAAGAAGTCCAAATATGTGCCGAAAATTGCCCAGCCATCGTTCTATTTTGAATAATGAATGGAAATTCTGCTTGACAAAAAGTTGTGTCTTCCATACCAAAAAATTTAGAGATACTACATAGCCATTGGTAGGTAGGAAACGTCATTTTTTTTGGCCACATTATAATGTTATCCATTATAAAAGTTCCAAATATAAAGGCAACGGTTGCACAAATTGCAATTGCAATAAAAATTCTAATTAAGTGCCATCTTAAATCTTCAAGATGATCTAAAAACGACATACTATTTACATCTCTATTCGCCATTAAATAATGCCTTCTTTTATTAAATTATGTAAGTGTACAACACCAGCATAATTGCCATTGTTTTCTACGAGTAATTGAGAAATGCCATGAGTTTCCATGAGTTCCATGGCGTCTACAGCCATTGCATCTTCATTAATGGTTTTAGGGCAACTACTCATAATATCTTTTGCTGTTAATCCAGTAAAAACATCTGTTTTAGTAAGCATTCGTCTTAAATCACCATCGGTTATAATACCTACAATTTTATTATTATTAACTACAGCAGTTACACCTAATAGACTTTCAGAGATTTCTACGATTACCTTTTTTAAATCAGTATCTGGTTGTACTTGTGGTTTTTTATTAACTGAAGATAGATCTTGAACTCTTAAATATAATTTTTTACCTAAGGCACCACCTGGATGGTATTTAGCAAAATCTTTGCTTGAGAAACCACGTATTTTTAACAAACAAACCGCTAAAGCATCACCAATTACCAATTGAGCTGTTGTACTTGTTGTAGGTGCTAAGTTATTTGGGCAAGCTTCTTTTGCAACATAAGCGTTTAAAACATAATCTGCTTGAGTTCCTAGAAAAGAGTCTTTATTACCAGTAATGGCAATCATTTTATTTTTTGCATTTTTTATTAAAGGAACTAGTACTTTAATTTCAGGCGTATTTCCGCTCTTCGAAATACAGATAACAACATCATCTTCTAATATTAATCCTAAATCTCCATGTATAGCATCTGCAGCATGCATGAAAACAGCAGGTGTTCCAGTAGAATTCATTGTGGCTACTATTTTTGTAGCTATAATGGCGCTTTTACCAATACCTGTAATAATTACTCTGCCTTTAGAGTTATAGATAAGTTGCACTGCATCTGCAAAGTCAAGATCAATTAAGGTGGCTAAATTGCTAATAGAAGCGCTCTCAAGAGCAATAGTTTCTTTGGCGATTTTTAAAATAGAATCCTTAGTATTCAAAATTTATCATTTTAGGATTAGTTAGCAATTGAAAAGATTTTATTATCTTTAAATATTACGTAAAATGTGTTATTTATTATTTTTGTTAATAATCTTGACAAATTTAACGAAAAATTAAAAGGAATACTTTAATTCTTCATATTAATAGTGTCGAATATAGAAGTTGTTTTATATTACTAAAATTGTGTAAATAATTAAATCGCTTAATAGATATAGTGAAAAGTCAAATACATGCTGCCCTAAAAAAATATTTTGGATTTACAGAATTCAAAGGATTACAAGAAACCGTTATAGAAAGTATACTCTCTCAAAATAACACTTTTGTTATTATGCCAACTGGAGGAGGAAAATCGTTATGCTACCAATTACCAGCATTAATGCAAGAAGGAACAGCTATTGTTGTGTCGCCTTTAATTGCTTTAATGAAAAATCAGGTAGATGCCATTCGTGGTGTTTCAGATCATGATGGTGTAGCTCATGTTTTAAATTCTTCTCTAAACAAAACAGAAATTAAACAAGTAAAGGAAGATATAACTAATGGTATAACAAAATTGTTATACGTAGCTCCAGAATCGCTTACTAAGGAAGAAAATGTAGAGTTTTTACGAACTGTAAAAATATCTTTTATGGCTGTAGACGAGGCACATTGTATAAGTGAATGGGGACATGACTTTAGACCAGAATACAGAAATTTACGAGCTATCATTCAACGTATAGGAGATAATATTCCTATTATTGGTCTAACAGCAACAGCAACACCAAAGGTACAAGAAGACATACTTAAAAATTTAGGAATGAGTGATGCTACAACATTTAAAGCATCGTTTAATAGGCCAAATTTATACTACGAAATACGGCCAAAAACAAAACAAGTAGATTCAGATATTATTCGTTTCATAAAGCAGAACGAGGGAAAAACAGGAATTGTTTACTGTTTAAGTAGAAAACGTGTAGAAGAATTATCACAAGTTTTACAAGTAAATGGCATAAAAGCATTACCATATCATGCAGGATTAGATGCCAAGACAAGAGCAAAACATCAAGATATGTTTTTAATGGAAGATGTCGATGTAATTGTAGCTACAATTGCTTTTGGAATGGGAATAGATAAGCCAGATGTGCGTTTTGTAATTCATCACGATATTCCAAAAAGTATAGAAAGTTATTATCAAGAAACAGGAAGAGCAGGTAGAGATGGCGGAGAAGGCCATTGTCTAGCCTATTATGCCTATAAAGATATAGAAAAACTTGAGAAGTTTATGTCTGGTAAACCAGTAGCAGAGCAAGAAATTGGTCATGCACTTTTACAAGAAGTGGTAGCCTATTGTGAAACCTCTATCTCAAGACGTAAATTTATTCTCCATTATTTTGGAGAAGAGTTCGATAATGAAACTGGAGATGGTGGTGATATGGATGATAATATGCGTCATCCTAAAAAACAACATGAAGCCAAAGAGGAAGCTGTTTTGCTTTTAGAAATTGTACAAGCCACAAACGAAAAATACAAATCTAAAGACTTAGTAAGTGTAATTATAGGAAATTCTAATGCTATGATTAGCTCTCATAAGACCGATAAATTACCATTTTTTGGAAAAGGTAAACATAAAGACAAAAAATATTGGATGGCATTGCTACGTCAGGTTTTAGTTGCAGGCTATCTTAAAAAAGATATAGAAACATATGGCGTTGTAAAGCTTACAGAACAAGGTAAAGCCTTTTTGCAAAAGCCAACTTCGTTTATGATGACAGCAGATCATACTTTTGATGGCTCTCATGACGACCATATTATTACAGCATCTAAAGGTGGAGCAGCAGTGGTCGACGAGACACTTATGAAAATGCTTAAAGACCTTCGTAAATCGAGTGCAAAGAAATTAGGTGTACCTCCTTTTGTTATTTTTCAAGATCCTTCTTTAGAAGATATGGCTTTAAAATACCCAATTACAGTAGCCGAATTATCTAATGTTCATGGTGTTGGAGAAAGTAAAGCAAGAAAATATGGTAAAGATTTTGTTGCACTAATAGATAGGTATGTAGAAGAAAATGATATTATGAGACCAGACGATTTTGTTGTAAAATCTACAGGTACAAATTCTGGTTTAAAATTATACATTATTCAAAATGTGGATAGAAAACTACCTTTAACAGATATTGCTTCGGCAAAAGGCATGCAAATGTCAGATTTTATAAAAGAAATGGAGGCCATAGTCTATTCAGGAACAAAGATTAATATTAATTATTGGATAGACGATTTGCTAGACGAAGACCAACAAGAAGAGCTTCATGATTATTTTATGGAATCTGAAACCGATAAAATAGATGTAGCTATAGACGAGTTTGATGGTGATTATGATGATGAAGAACTGCGTCTCTATCGTATTAAGTTTATTAGTGAAGTAGCGAATTAAACAACTATTAATTAAGGTTTTTAGAGAACACTCTACTCTTTATTTTCATAAATAGAAAACACATGTTTTTCTTTTTTTATAAAAAGTGACAGAGTTTTAACATTAGAGCGTTTAATCTTATCTACATCATTTTTATCTATTTCAAAATCTATTTTTGTAACATAACCTTCTAATGGATGCGCAGGTTCAGATTCTAACTCAGGCATGTCAGAATTTAAGTTTAAACTGTAGTTATTTCCTACAACCTCTAGTTTAGCACCAGTTTTTGTTTTTACTTTCAAGCGACCAACAATAAAGGTTTGTAAATAATAATAACCTCCTAATTCATTATAACCAACGTACATAACACTGTCGGTAGATAATGCTAAAGGCACATTAACGCTGGACTTAATTATAGTTTCAATGTAGTTGTCGTTAGCTATATTATCTTCATTTTTTTTACCACCAAATAGTTTTGCAAAAACACCCATAATCACTTTTAATTTGTCTCAAAGCTAATAAAATTCATTTTAAAAATCATTAAAAAGATACTTCAAAAAAAAAGTCAGAACACATTACTAAAAACTTTTAAGTTCTTACTATCTTTGCACCTCATTAAAAAACAAGACAATGCAAGACGGTTTATACGCAAAATTTAACACAAGTAAAGGTACAATTTTAGTCAATCTAGAATTCGAAAAAACACCTGGAACAGTAGGTAATTTTGTTGCTTTAGCAGAAGGTAATATGGAAAACTCTGCCAAGCCTCAAGGAACACCTTATTACGATGATTTAATATTTCATAGAGTAATTGCAGATTTCATGATTCAAGGTGGTTGTCCACAAGGTGCAGGAACAGGAAGTCCAGGATATAAGTTTGACGATGAGTTTCATCCAGACCTAAAACACAGTGGGCCTGGTGTTTTATCTATGGCAAATTCTGGACCAGGAACTAACGGAAGTCAGTTTTTTATAACACATATTGCCACAGATTGGTTAGATGGTAACCATACAGTTTTTGGAAATGTTGTAGAAGGACAAGCTGTTGTAGATGCTATTGCACAAGGCGATAAAATTGAAACTTTAGAGATTGTAAGAGTAGGAGCAGCAGCAGAGCAATTTAATGCTATTGAAGCATTTAGAACTTTTAAAGGTGCTCGCGAAAAAAGAATAGCAGCAGAACGCGCTGCAAAAGCAGCAGAATTAGATAAATATTCTGCAGGTTTCGAGCAAACCGAAAGTGGTTTACGTTACCAAATTATTCAAAAAGGAACTGGAGCTCAGGCAGAAAAAGGTAAAACAGTTTCTGTACATTATAAAGGAACGTTAACAGATGGTACAGTTTTCGATTCGTCGTACAAACGTAACCAACCTATTGATTTTGCATTAGGTATGGGACAAGTAATTGCTGGTTGGGACGAAGGTGTAAGCTTACTAAAAGTAGGAGATAAGGCACGTTTTGTTATACCAAGCGATTTAGGATATGGTTCTAGAGGAGCTGGAGGTGTAATTCCGGCAGATGCTACTTTAATTTTTGATGTAGAACTAATGAAAGTAAGTTAAAATACTTTTTACCAAAAAAAAAGAGTAACAAAAATAATTTAAAAACGTCTCATAAATATGAGGCGTTTTTTATGCCTAACATTTAGTACTTTTATAAATAATACAGTAACCCTTCAAAAAAAATCATCAAAAATGAAATTTAAACATGCTTTTTACACACTATTTTTAATGTTAATGTTAGCTTGTGGTAAATCTGCAAATTATACACCAGAGTTTATAAACGAGATTACAGGACGTTATTTATTTAATGCAAATGAAGAAATAGAAGTGTATTTTGAAAACAGCGAACTCTTTTTAAAATGGAGAGGAGCCGAAAAAATAGAACCATTATATTTAGGAGAAAACACCTATTTTATTAAGGAGATGAATAAAAAAATTGAGTTTTTAAAGCCTGAAGGTTCAACAACATATACCATTACAGAAGTTCCCGACGAGGATACTCCAGAAGTAAAAAGAGTACGTTATAATAAATTACCTGATTCTGTTCAAGTACCAAGCACCTATTTAAAAAATAAAGAATACGATAAAGCCTTAGAAGGTTATTTGGCAATACAAAAAGAAGATTCTACTAGCGTTTTTATAGAAGAACATGTTTTTAATAGAGCTGGTTACAACAAGCTAAATGAAAAAAAATATGAAGATGCTATTGGGCTTTTTAAAATTAACGTGGCATTATATCCAGAAAGCGATAATGTTTACGATAGTTTAGCAGACGCTTACGCAAGAAATGGAGACAGTTTAGAAGCTTACCAAAACTATAAAAAAGCATTGCAATACAATACAGGAAACAAAAGAGCAAAACGTTTCGTAACTGCTTATGATAAGAAATAATGAGTTATCATCTCGAGTGATTTGTGAAGAATGAACAAATTGTATTGAGAAGCATTGATATGATTACTGTCATTACCAGGAGCATTTTTTGCGACGTGGCAATCTCATGAATTATAATTTAATCAGACCAAAGTAATGACTAACCAAGAGCTAGAAAACCTAAAATACCCAATAGGAAAGTTTAATTGTCCAACAGAAATTACAGAAGGACATATTAAACAATGGATTGCTGTTTTAGAGCAATTTCCAATACATTTAGAGGTTCTAGTTAAAAACCTAAACAACCAACAATTAGATACACCTTATCGACCAGAAGGTTGGACAGTAAGACAAGTGATACACCATATTAGCGATAGCCACCATATAGTTACACACGTTTTAAATGGGCAATGACAGAGAATATTCCATTAATTAAAGCCTACAACGAAAATGCTTGGTCTCAACTTCATGATTACAATGAGTCTATCGAGAATTCACTGCTGCACATAAAAGTAATTCATGCTAAATTAGTTCACTTTGTAAAAGGCTTAACTTTTAAAGATATAAAACGCACATTTATTCATCCAGAAGATCATGAAATTGTTGCTTTAAACGAGAATTTAGGAATCTATGTTTGGCACTCCAACCATCATTTTGCACATATTAAGCAATTAATGGAAAGAGAAGGTTGGTAGTTTAAAAAAATAATATTTTAGTGTTCGTAATTATTTTAACGTAGTCGATAATATGAAATTGTTAGCATGTTTTATATCATGCGTTATAATAATTTCGAAGTTAGCAGAATTTTGGTTTGATTTTCAATATGTAATCCTAGATTTTATAAATATTGAGAAGCTGGTATTACAGAAGAAAAGTAATTATTATAGGTTGTTTTTTAAAAGGTATTTACCATTTAGAATTAATTTTTTGTATGATGTCATCTTGTCTATATTCACCTAAAATTCTAAAAACAGAACCATCATTTTTTATTATCATATAGTTTCCACAGCCAAAATTGTATTTAAAAAGTAATTGTCTTATGTAATCTTCTTTGTCTTCAAATACATGTTTTTTTCTGTAATTATAGCCTTTTTCTGTAATAAAAAACTGAGTGTTATTTTTATTTTTTTTAAAATACTTAATGTAACTTCTATGTGATGTGTAATGATCTATACAAGACCCATTTGGTTTTACTTTTGGTTCGTAGAAAAAATTAATTACAATATTATTAGTAGAATCTATCTTTGATTCTGTTATTTTAATTAGATATTTAATTAAGGAAAGTCTTAAGTCAGGAGTCATTTCTCCTGTTGCTTCTCTAAACGAAATTTTTCTTATAAACGCAGTGTCATTTTCAACTAAACCACTCAAATAATTTCTGTCTTTTGTTTTCTCTTTAAACTCTTTCATTCCAATTGGCTTCGAATTTTCATCGTAAAAAATTTTTTTTTTATTCAAATTTTGAGAAAACAAAACATTAAAAAATAAAATGAATAATATAATTGTAATGTCTTTCATTTTTTAGAGGCATCTTTTATGAACACCATAGTGTATTAATAGAGAGTTTTTTTTTAATATAATTTAATTTATAAGTATTCGAAAGTATTATAACGTATTCACTGTTATGAAATTGTTTAAATGTTTTATATCGAAAGTTATGATAATTCCGAAGTTAACAGATTTTTTTGTTAATGTCAAGCAGTATATATTTCTTTTTCAATTTGCCTGAGCAATGCAACTTTCATATATTTAGCTCATGAGCGATACCATTCAATTCGACGATTTTATAAAAGTAGATATTCGTGTAGGTACAATAACAGAAGTTAACGATTTTCCGGAAGCTAGAAATCCTGCTTATCAATTAACCATAGACTTTGGTGCCTTAGGTGTTAAAAAGTCTTCGGCACAAATTACTGCGCTTTATAAAAAAGAAGCGCTGTTAAATAAGCAAATTCTGGCTGTTGTAAATTTCCCTAAAAAGCAAATAGGTAAATTTATGAGTGACTGTTTAGTACTTGGAGCAGTAGACGGAAAAGGCGTAATACTGCTTAATCCAGAAGCTCCTGTTAAAAATGGGACTCCTGTATCTTAAATTATGGAGACTTTAGATAGCGTTAAAATAAATTTTGATACCAACGGACTTTGGGTTTTAAACATTGCACTTGCTGTTGTAATGTTTGGCGTTGCTTTAGGTATTTCTATAAAAGACTTTAAGTTGTTATTTAAAGCGCCTAAATTATTAATTGCTGGTATTTTGTCTCAGTTTATTTTACTGCCTTTTATAACATTTCTAGTAGTTTTGCTTTTAAAACCACAGCCTAGTATTGCTCTAGGTATGTTTATGGTAGCAGCTTGTCCTGGAGGAAATATTTCTAATTTCATGACGCATTTGGCAAAAGGCAATACTGCGTTGTCTATTAGTTTAACTGCTTTTGCAACAGTGTTAGCTGTTTTTTTAACACCATTAAATTTTGAATTGTATAGTCGTTTATACGAGCCAACTTCAATATTGATTAAGGAAGTGCATCTTAGTTTTTTAGAATTATTAAAACTAGTTACCTTAATATTAGGCATTCCTTTAGTACTTGGCATGGCTTTAAGATATAAATATAAAGCTTTAGCAATAAAACTTTCAAAGCTTTTAAAACCATTATCTATACTTGTTTTTATAGCTATAGTTTGTATTGCTTTTTTTAATAATATAGATGTGTTTATGGGTTATATTAAATATGTGGTTGGTATAGGTGTTTTTCATAATGCATTGGCTTTATTACTAGGTTTTTTGGTCGCAAAATTATTTAGGTTGTCTTTTAAAAACCAAAAAACCATAATGATAGAAACCGGAATTCAAAACTCTGGGTTAGGATTGTTATTAATATTTACGTTTTTTAATGGTTTGGGAGGCATGGCATTAATTGCTGCTTTTTGGGGCATTTGGCATATTATTTCAGGTTTAATTTTATCGTTATATTGGTCTCTAAAAAATCAACTAAAAACAACTTTTTGAAAGCACTTTTACTTTTTTGTGTTAAAACTTATATTAGTTTGGGCTTGTTTTTTTATTTCAAAAAAATTGAAGTTATAAAACAAGGACACATACCTAAAGATAAGCCAATTTTGTTTTTGGGAAATCATCAGAATGCATTAATAGATCCATTAATAATGGCAGTATATTCTGGAAGAACAGCTCACTTTTTAACGCGTGCTCAAGTTTTTAAAAAACCATTGGTTAGTAAAATATTAAAGACTTTGCAACTTATTCCTGTGTATCGTGTAAGAGATGGTTGGGAAAATATAACTCAGAATAATGAAATTTTTAGCCAATGTATTTCAATATTAGAAACCAATCAAGCGGTTACTATTTTTCCAGAAGGAAGTCATAATTTAAAACGTACTGTAAGACCATTAAGCAAAGGGTTTACAAGAATTGTATTGGGAGTTTTAGAATACAATCCATCAAGCAACTTACAACTTATTCCTGTTGGTTTTAACTATAAAAAGGCAGAAGGTTGTCCTGATGAGGCTTTAATTGTTTTTGGAAAACCTATTGCAGCTTCAAGATATACTTTAGAAGATAAAAATCTTGCCATAAAAAATATGAAGAATGATACTTATAAAGTACTAACAACGCTTACTACTCATATTCCATTTAAAGATTACGACAATACTTTGGCTAAGTTACAAGCTTTGAATGTTGATTTTTTAAACCCAGAACAGGTAAATAATTGCATACAATCTCATTTTAAAGTTTGCCAAACAAAACCTAGAGTTAGCCATAATTATTTAAAAGTATTTTTTATGTTGCTTTTAAAAGTATGGTGTTTTGTCCCTTATTTCGTATGGAAAAAAATGGCACAACCTAAAATTAAAGAAATAGAATTTATAGCTACTTTTAGGTTTGCTATAGCTATAACTTTAGTGCCTTTATGGCTTGGTTTTGTTGCAATACTATTTGCGGTTTTATTCTCGGGAAGTCTAGCAATATACTTTATTGTTTCTGCTTTAATTATTGCTTTGTTGGCAGTAAAATTATAACAAAAAAAATACTGTTTTTTTTAAACAGTATTTTTATTTGATATTTTTAGTCTTATTTTATATATCGTCAAAATCTACATCAGTAAATCTGCTTTCTGCAGGAGAAACATCGTCTGTAGACTCAGCTTTAGTATCAGTTGAAACAGGAGTGTCATATTCCTTTTTAAAATCTTTTTGATGACGATCACTAATTACTTCATCACCTTTTTCGGCAACAACGTAATCTGTCATTTCTTTTAAAATATCATTAAACTCATTAAAATCTTCTTTATAAAGGTAGATTTTATGTTTCTTATAGTGAAACGAACCATCGTCGTTTGTAAACTTTTTACTCTCTGTAATTGTTAAATAATAATCGCCAGCTTTAGTAGCGCGAACATCAAAAAAATAAGTTCGTCTTCCAGCTCTTAAAACTTTCGAGTAAATTTCCTCTTTCTCCATCATCTCGTTATTGTACATAAATGTATTTTGTTAGTAATTGCTTTTCAAAAATATAAAAAAAATAAAGCTACACAACATTTTGAGGTTTTTCTTTTAATAACTTATGATTTAAAGCGAAGTATTTTCACTCAGTTGTTTTAAATAAAGCGCTTTGTAGTATCCATCACAATCAATAAGTGTATTATGAGTTCCTTCTTGTACAATTTTACCATTATCTAATACAATAATTTGATCTGCATTTTTAGCAGAAGAAATTCTATGACTCACTATAATACTTGTTTTTCCTGCCGATACTTTTTTTAGATTATTTAAAATCTTTTCTTCGGTTTCTGTATCAACTGCAGAGAGGCAATCGTCGAGCAATAATATTTTGGGATCTTTTATTATTGCTCTTGCAATAGAGACGCGTTGTTTTTGTCCTCCAGAAAGTGTTATACCACGTTCTCCTAGAGTAGTTTCGTAGCCATTAGTAAATTTAATAATGTTTTTATGTACTTGTGCATTTTTAGCAGCAGCTATAACTTCTTCATTAGTTGCGTTCTCTTTACCAAATTTAATATTGTTGTTAATGGTGTCACTAAATAAAAAGGCGTCTTGTGGTACATAACCAATGGCATCTCTTAAATTGGTAAGGTTTAATTTGTCTATAGCCTGGTTGTCTATAAGTAGTTCGCCATGGTTTATATCGTAAAGTCTTCCTATTAAATCTAAAATAGTAGATTTCCCAGAACCAGTTTTTCCAATAATAGCTAGTGTTTCTCCAGACCTCACTTTAAAACTAACTCCTTGTAGTGCTTTTATATTAGTATCGTCATAAGTAAAGTGTACATCCTTAAACTCAATATTGCCAATAATTTTTGAAGGTTTTAATGTTTTATTTTTAATTTCTGGTTCAATTTTTAAAAACTCATTAATTCGTTTTTGCGAAGCTTCTGCACGCTGTATTATAGAGGTTACCCAACCTACAGTAGCAACTGGCCAGGTTAGCATGTTTACATAAATAATAAATTCTATAATATTCCCTAAAGAAATTTCGCCATCAATATATTGTTTGCCACCAATGTAAATTACAATGATATTGCTAATACCAATTAATAAAAGCATCATTGGGAAAAAGAAGGCTTGAATACGCACCAAACTAAGTTGCTTCTCTTTACTAATTAAGGCAAGTGTTTTAAAATCGTCTTGTGTTTGTGGTTCAATTCCATAGGCTTTAATTACAGAAATACCACTAAATACTTCTTGTGTAAATGTAGAGAGCTTAGATAAATACTCTTGCACAATGGTACTACGTTTGTGTATCTCTTTACTAATTAAGTAAATTAAAACCGATAAAATGGGTAACGGAATTAGTGTAAAAAATGTTAATTTTGGCGACTGTTTAAACATAAAAGCTAACACTACAATAAAAAGAGTAATAGTATTTATGCTATACATAATAGCTGGACCAGCATACATTCTTACCTGTCCAACATCTTCACTTATTCTATTCATTAAATCTCCAGTTCTATTTTTTTTGTAAAAGTTTAGAGACAATTTTTGGTATTGTTGGTAGATTTCATTTTTTAAATCGAATTCTATATAGCGCGATACATTTATTATATATTGACGCATGAAAAAGGTGAGAACTCCAGCCACAATAGAGGTGCCTATAATAAGTGCTATATTTTTAAATAATTGTGTTTTAAAATTAGAAATAGTGATTTCAGGATGTTGTAATTGATAACTTACGATGTCTACAATAGAACCAATAAGTTTTGGGACAATAACTTTAAAAATAATTGATATTGCAGTAATTAGAATACCAATTAATAGTTGTGTTTTATATTTTAAGAAATATTTATTAAGGTGCTGTAATTCTTTCATTTACAGTTTTTGGGTTTTAGTTTTTTTTACGAAATATTCAATTTAATAGTATAATATTTGCAATGACACTAATATTCGTTATTTTTGCGCGTTCTTTTTGCGTAATCTGTAAAAGGTAACCACATTAATTAAAATAATAATCTATGGTTTCAGAAGTTCTTAACGCAAACGAATTGCATAAAATTGATCCAGTATTTGGACAATTATCATTCGATAATCACGAACAAATTGTTTTTTGCAACGACAAAGATACAGGTTTAAAAGCAATAATAGGCATACATAATACTGTATTGGGTCCTGCTTTAGGAGGTACTAGAATGTGGCAATATAATAACGAGTGGGAAGCTTTAAATGATGTGTTACGTTTGTCTCGTGGCATGAGTTTTAAATCTGCAATTACAGGTTTAAACCTTGGTGGTGGAAAGGCAGTAATTATAGGTGATGCTAAAACTCAAAAAACACCAGAGTTAATGATGCGTTTTGGAGAATTTGTTCATTCTTTAAGTGGTAGATATATTACTGCAGAAGATGTTGGTATGGAAACTAGCGACATGGACTTAGTTCGTGAAGTTACTCCTTATGTAACAGGAATTTCTGAAAGTAAAGGTGGAGCAGGAAATCCTTCTCCAATTACAGCTTACGGTGTTTTTATGGGAATGAAAGCAGCTGCAAAATATAAATTTGGATCAGATGTGCTTGAAGATAGAACAGTTCTTGTTCAAGGTATTGGTCATGTAGGTGAATCTCTTGTAGAGCATTTAACCAATGAAGGAGCAAAAGTTATTATTTCAGATATAAATGAAGGTCGCCTTAACGAAGTTAGCATAAAATATGGCGCTCAAATTTATAAAGGAAACGATATTTACTCTGAAGTTGTAGACATCTATGCACCTTGCGCTCTAGGAGCAACAATTAACGACGATACTATAAATAAAATACAAGCTAAAGTAATTGCTGGAGCAGCTAATAATCAATTAGCAAACGAGTTAATTCATGGACAAATGCTTCAAGATAAAGGCATTGTATATGCACCAGATTTTCTAATTAATGCAGGCGGAATTATTAATGTTTATGCAGAATTAGAGAATTACGGTAAAACTGAAATTATGCGTAAAACCGAGAACATATACAATACAACTTTAGAGATTTTAAATAATGCCGAAATAAATAGTTTAACAACACATCAAGCAGCTTTAAATATTGCTCAAGGAAGAATTGAAGCAAGAAAAAAAGAAAATTCTAATAGCTAAGTTATTCATAAAATATACTATTTTTGCAGAGCGAAAGTGATTCTCACTTTCGCTCTAATTTTTTTAAGTTCTTTGTAAGTATGTTAAATAGAAGACACATTAGAATTAAAGTTATGCAAGTGCTTTATGCCTTTGGAGGTACAGAAAGCGATGATTTTTCTAAAGATCAAAAATTCTTATTGTTTAGCATAGACAATATGTACAACTTGTATTTACTGTTAATTTCGTTAATGATTGAAGTCCATAAACGATCTGAAAACCATCTAGAAAAAACTAGTAAAAAGCACCTTGCAACACAAGAAGAAAAAAATCCTAATCGTAAATTTGTTAACAACCAAGTCTTGGTTTTGCTTAAAAATAATGAGCAACTACAAGCCAAACTAGACGCGCAACATATTAATAATTGGGAATTAGATACCGAATATGTAGACCTTATTTTTAAAGAGATATTGGCTAGTGATATTTATAAAAACTATCTTGAAACTAAAACATCAGATTTTAAAGAAGATCGTGATTTTATAGTAGATGTATTTAAAGAAATTATTGCTCCAAACGAAAAACTTTACGACTATTTAGAAGACAAGCACTTAACTTGGTTAGACGATTTGCCAACTGTAAACACAACCATTCTGAAATTGTTGCGTAAAGTTAAAAAAGACTCGACCGCTTTTCATTTTCTCCCAAAATTATATAAAGACATTGAAGATAAAGAGTTTGCCATTAAATTGTTTAAAAAGACCTTATTAAACCAAAATGCTCTAACCGAAGCTATTTCAAAAAAAACAACTAATTGGGATAGCGATCGTATAGCTAACATAGATCTTATGTTACTAAAAATGGGTATTTGCGAAGTGTTAAATTTTCCATCTATTCCAACAAAAGTAACGATTAATGAATATTTAGAAATTTCTAAAGAATACTCTACACCAAAAAGCAGCGTATTTATTAATGGTATTCTAGATAAATTAGTAAAAGAATACCAAAACGATGGAAAACTAAATAAAGTTGGTCGTGGCTTGATGTAGTTAGAAAAAAATGTTATTTTTACGGCAAATTACCAAAATATTAAAATTAAATTATGAAAAAAGTAGTAGTATTATTTAGCGCATTATGCATGATAGCTTTAACTTCTTGTAAAGAAGATGCATCAAGCAAAGTAGATGATTCTAAGGTTGCAGAAGCAGCTGTAAGAGATGAAGCAGCATCAAAATTTCCTGTAATTGAGTTTGATAGAACTGAGCACGATTTTGGTGAAATTATTAATGGTACTCCAGTAGAAACAGTATTTACATACAAAAACACAGGAGAAGCGCCATTAGTTATTACAGATGTTAAAAGTTCTTGTGGCTGTACTATTCCTAAGGACTGGTCAAGAGAGCCTTTAGCTCCTGGAGCAGAAGGTAAGTTTACAGTTAAATTTAATGGTAAAGGAAACAATAAAGTTTCTAAAGCAGTAACTGTAACAGCTAATACCGAAAAAGGTAGAGAAGTAGTTAAAATCTCTGCTTTTATTAAGCCAGATCCAAATGCACCAGCTCCTGCAGCAAAAACTGTAAATGCCTCTTCAGCAATAAAGCCAACAGCTAATCCAGCTATTGCAGCTCCTGTAAAGTCAAGTACTCAACCAGGTCACGAAGGACATAACCACGATTAATAAGTATGGATAGCAACTTACTAATGATTGTAGCCATGTTTGCTGTAGTGTATTTCTTTATGATTGCACCACAAATGAAACGTGCTAAAAATGAAAAAAAATTCGCAGCAGAATTAAAGCGTGGCGATAAAGTAATAACAAAAAGTGGTATGCATGGCAAAATAGCAGAGCTTAACGAAAAAGACAATAGTTGTATTATAGAAACTATGTCTGGAAAATTAAAGTTCGATCGTGCTGCAATCTCAATGGAAAGCAGTAAGGCATTAAATGCACCAGAAAAAAAGTAATTTTATTTTATTACATATTTAAAAACCTCAAGTTAAAACTTGAGGTTTTTTTGTATTTATAACAATTAAATAATTAAATTGTAAATTACTATAATCTATTTTTAAACATGATTACTCTTAAAGAATTAGCCGAAAAATTAAACGTTTCCATATCAACAGTCTCTAAAGCTCTAAACGGAAGTAGTGAGATAGGTGAAGCAACAATTGCACGTGTAAAAGAGGCTGCAAAATTACATAATTATAAGCCTAATCGTGTTGCACTAAGTCTTAAAAACAGTAAAACAAAAACCATAGGAGTTATTATTCCTGATATATTGAATCACTTTTTTGCAAAAGTATTATATGGAATAGAAAAAGAATCGGCAAAGCAAGGTTACAGTATTATAACATGCCTTTCTAATGAGTTGTATAAAAAAGAAGCGCATAGCCTAGAATTGTTAGCAAATGGAAGCGTAGATGGTTTTATAATGTCTATTTCTGAAGAAACTCAAATTAATCAAGTTACCAATCATTTTAAGGAGATATTAAATCAAAAAATTCCTATTTTAATGTTCGATCGTGTGGCAGAAACTATAGAGTGTGATAAGGTTATTATTGATGATTTTCAAGCAGCATACAAAGCCACAACCCATTTAATAAACGAAGGCAGAAAAAACATTATTCTTATTAATAATATTGATGAATTAAGTCCAGGAAAGTTGAGAGCCAAAGGTTGTTTTAAAGCTATTGAAGATGCAAAACATAAGGATAGTTGTTTAACCGAAATCAAGATTGCAAAAATTAAAGACTTAGAACCAGAAATTGAAGCACTTTTTAATCAAAATAAAGCAATTGATGGTATTGTTGCTATCGATAATATTTCTGGAGTTATAGCACTAAACATTGCAAATAAAAGAGGTGTTAATATTCCTAAAGACCTTTCAATAATTGGTTTTAGTGATGATAATGTTTTGCCCTTTACAAACCCAAAACTATCTACAGTTACACAACATAGCGATGCCATTGGTGAAGCTTCTGTTCAGCTATTAGTAAAACGATTAGAATCTAAAGAGCCTTTACAAACCGTTACTAAAACTATTGATTTTAGTTTAAATTTAAGGGAAACTACTTTGTAGTAAGGTTTTAAATAGTAAATTAAAACGTAGTTATGAATTTAAAAAAAATTAGCAATTTTTGTATTGATCATGCAATCCTTTACCGTTTAATATTATAGGTTTTATTTTTTCAAGGCGAGATATTTTTGTGGCTTCTCTTTTAGCTTCATTAATGTAATTACAATATTCGCGTTGGCAAGAGGGAGACAAGGCGTTAAAAGCGGCTTTAAATTTAGAATTGGTTTTTAGTTCTTCATTTAAAAGTTCAGGAACTAAAATATCTTTTTTAGTGGTTCGTTTTGGTTTTATTTCCTTACCTAGTTCCTGATTTTCTATAGCCTCTCTAACATAATCTAAAACCAAAGGTTTGTTAATATCGTTTAGCGTATTAAATCGTAATTGTCTTAAGGCTTTCGTTTTTTCTTGAGCTGTCTCTAAACGATTGTGTTCATCTTTTAAAAATACACCATTAAAAAACCAAATACAAAAGTGGTGTTTAAAAGCACCTATACCCAAAACGTTCTTGCCTTTTAAACTGTAAGTAGGCGCAGACCATTTAATATTTTCTTCCAGATTTGTAGAGAGTATCAATGCTCTAAGCACTTCTAATTCTTCTTTAAAATGAGTATTAACTTCAATATATTCTTCTACAGAATGAACTTTTTTCATAGTTGTAATGCGTTAATTTCTTTTTTAAATTTTTATTCAGTTGGCATTAATAGAAAGAAATAAATAATAATTACAATACCAGAAATAATAAATTCAGGTTTCATAAATAATACAATAAAAGCTGTACCTTCTAAAACTGCCCATCGTGCTATAGATGCTGTTTGAAAGCTATTAAAAACGGACGCTTCACTTGCTTTTTTATCAACAGATTTTAACATGAATTTAAATATAAAATTGCCAATAATAAATGCAGCTATTGGTAATAATATAAATATATAATCTTCTGTACTGTCTATAGAAACATTAAATATGGTTTTAATAGATTCTAAGTTAGTCATAAAAATATAAGCAGAAACAACACTAGCAGACAGTGCTAAATGAATAATTTTTAAAGCTTTTAATTGGTCTTTCATAATCATGTTTTTTATTTAACTCTTAAAATTTTTTCCATTTTGCGTCCTCTAGCTAATTCTTCTATTATTTTATCTAAATAACGTACTTGTTTGGTTAAAGGTGTTTGTATGTCTTCAATTCTATACCCACAAATTACACCTTTAATAAGCGAAGTATTTGGGTTTAATGTTGCACGTTTAAAAAAGGTTTCGAAAGTTACTTGTTCTGTAATTAGTTTTTGTAGTTTAGCTTCGTTAAAACCTGTTAACCATTCTATTACATTATGTAATTCTTCTATTGTTCTACCATTTTTTGTAACTTTATTTACATAGTGAGGATAAACAGAAAAAAATTTCATTTCTGCAATACGTTTGTCATGTTCTGGTGTTGTGCTCATACTATAATTTTTATTTTCTAAAGTAATTTAAATGTATTCAATACATTTAAAAGTAGAGTTTGTATTAGCTGTGTTTATTCCAATAGGCTTTGCCATAACTGCAAAATATTTCTTCTCCAGCTTTTATTTTTTTTGTAGCTTTTAAGCATACATTACCATCATTATCTAGAGTAATTTTAGTATTGTTTTTATATTTACTAGTTGTAAAACCTTTTGCATCGTTGGCGTATTTAGCAAAACAATTGGTATTTTGGCTATCCATTATATTGCCATCCAGCATGTTTATAAAATAGCGATCGCTGTTTTCTTTTGCGCGTTGTTCTGCTTCCTTATTACTAATAATTTCACCTTTAAAAAGAGATATAATTTCATTTTTATATAGGTCTATGGCAGTAAATAATCCATTGCCAGCGTATTCTATTAGTGAAGGTTTGATATATAGGTAATCAGCTTCTGAAGCTTCAATAGTGTTAGTTGAAATGTAGTTTGCTTCTTTGTTTGATGGCTTCAATTTTGCGGGTTTCGTTTAACGTTGTTGTATATGGTTTGTTGCGTGTTTTAAGCAACTAATTTAGTAAATAATTACCGACCAAGAAAGTCCGCGAGGACTTTCGTAAGTAGGCAAGAAGCCAGCAATAAATTATATACGGTGTTGTACTTAGTACTTTACTCTTATTAATATTTCATTCTTATGACTTTGTGGTTTGATTCCTCATGAATATATTCATTAATAATTTTAAATCCGAATTTTTTATAAAAGGGCATACCAATTTTATTTTGTTCAAAGACCTCTACTTCTAATTCTTTATGAAATTGTTTCATATGATTGACTAAAGATGTTCCAATTCCATTAGAATGATTTTTTGGATTTACAAATAACCCTCCAATTTCATTTTCTGCCATTGATATAAACCCAATAATTGTATTAGATTCTTCATATACCCAAGTATCTGAATTTGGAAGATACATTTCTCTCATAGCTTTTTTAACCATTTGTGTAAATTCATCATTTAAAAAAGGATGAGCAATCCTTGAAGCCTGTTCCCATATATCCACGAGAG
>ENA-OUOG01001577-OUOG01001577.1-marine-metagenome-genome-assembly--contig:-NODE-1577-length-25989-cov-6.181846_pt1 | contig 25989 bp, 12 predicted proteins | sample MGYA00248635_ERZ508505 | MGnify/ENA primary metagenome ERZ508505 (study PRJEB26176, sample SAMN06267871) | marine metagenome | isolation source: Saanich Inlet, British Columbia, Canada | place: Pacific...
CAGGGCCTCGCCACCCAGGAGGGCCCCATTGCCAACTGGCAGGCGCACGTCGCGGACCCCGTCCACGCCAACGTGCTCACCAACGCCGCCTCCGGCTTCGGCTTCTACTAAGCGGTGTGCGTAAGCACGACGACCGTTTGGTAAACACGAGGCACGTGCGAGTTTTCCCTGTATCTCAATAGTGCGGGTTTTTTCCATGACCACGGGCCCTGATTTATAAGAGAGGAGCATTCGCTTCACACCACGCAACCGTCGCGCGCGCCCTCTCGCTTCGATCGTTCGTTTCGTTCGGTTTTTTCTTTCCTGTTCATCCAACCAGAAACCGTTACGAACGACCGACCGAGCGCGGCCCATTTCCCGTCCGTGGCCTGCGACTCGGGTCGAAATATGTAGATTTCGCGCCCGAGAGGGGTAGACAGTCGCACGTTCTTTTATTGCTCGACGCGCGCGGGTGGCGGTCGACGCGGCGCCGCGCGACGAGCGCGAGGCGGGGAGAGTGCGCCTCGGCGTCGACGAGACGCCCCCGTCGTTTCGTCGGGTTCGAGACCCGCGCGCCGCGACGATGGCGTCGCGTCGCGACCTCCTGGAGGAGGTTTCCCGGGCGAGCGCCCGGGTTGGCGCCCACATGGCGTCGGACGCGACCGGGCTCGAGCTGGTGGCGCTGGTGGTGGTGTGCGGGTTCTGCGTGGTGCTGCAGGCGCTCATGGCGCGACGCGGCGCGGTGAAGCACGGCGCCGGCGACCACGTCGCGTTCCAGCGGCTGCGGCGGCGGTACAACGCGGTGTACGCGCTCGGCACGTTCGGCGACTGGATCCAGGGCGCCTACCTCTACGCGCTGTACCGCGAGCACGGGTTCGAGATGGCGGACATCGGATACATCTTCGTGCTCGGGTACTTCACGAGCGCGACGCTGGGCACCTACGTCGCCTCGCTGGGCGATGAGCACGGGCACAGGAAGCTGGTGATGCTGTACGGCGTGAGTTACGGGATCGCGTGCGTCGCCATGCGGTGGTCGAACCTCGCCGTCTTGCTCGTCAGCCGCGTGCTGAGCGGCGTCGCGTACTCGCTGCTGTTCTCCTCCTTCGAGAGCTGGGCCATCACGGAGGCGGACCGCGTGCGCGTCGACCGCAGGTACCTCGTGCAGCTCTTCTCCGCGGCAACCTTCTTCAACGCCGTGTCCGCCGTGGCGGCGGGCATCGCGGGGAACGCCGTCGTGGTCGCGCCGGACGCGCAGACGACGCCGCTCGGGGGAAACAGGTACGCGCCCGCGTTCGACGTCGGCGCGGTCTCCCTGTTCGCGTGCGCGCTGGGCGCGAGGACGTGGTGGGCGGAGGCGGGGCAGAAGGGGGGGCCGGAGGCGGAGGCGGAGGCGCGGGAAGGGGGAAGCAGGGACGTCTCTCAGACGTCGCCTCCGGCGGAGCAAAAAAGCGAGGGCGTGTTCCGCGCGGCGAAGATGGTCCTCGCGGAGCCCGCGTTACTGTCGCTGGGGTCGATGAACTCGCTGTACGAAGCCGCGCTGCACGTGTTCGTGTTCGTGTGGACGCCCGCGCTGGAGCGGCGGCGCGATCTGGCGCTCGCGGGGTTAGGGGCGGGACAACCGAAACCCGAAGTGCCGCACGGCTTGGTGTTTTCTCTGTTCATGGCGTGCAAGATGGCGGGCTCGCAGGTTTTCGCGTTGATCGGCGACCGCGTGCCTTTCGAACGCACGCTGCGTCTTGTGTTCACCGGCTCGGCGGTGGCGTTCGCGGTGCCGCTGTTAGCGTCTCCGGATGGGTACGTCGCGGCTCTGTTTTCGTTTTGCGCGTTCGAGTTTGGCCTGGGGCTCTACTGGCCGGCGATGGCGGTGGCGCGCGCCGAGCTCGTGCCCAACCACCTGCGCGCGACGATGACCTCGGTGTTCCGCGTGCCTCTGAACGTTTTAGTCATGGCGTGCCTGGCGTTCGCGGGGAACGCGGACGAACCGAGTTTCCTGATGATGTGCTTCTCGCTCATGAGTTTCTGTCTGCTCTTCGCGGGGCGGAAACCGCGCGCCGCCGCCGAGAAAACCGTTCAAGCCGCCGTCGCCCCCGGCGTGTAGCGCGAAAGCGCGAGTCACTAGTCGTCTCATTAACGCGTTAGGCTTAGGTGTTCTACAAAGGTATGAATAATACTTCGCATAGCCCGCGTGTGTCCCTTCGACGCGCACCGCGTGAAACGAGGCATCGACCTCGACGCGAACGCTGTACCCGCCGTCCGAAAACGAAAACGAAAACGAAAACGAAACGTCTTCAGGAAAACGCGTCGCGCACGCTCTCGCGTAACCCGCTCGTCTCGAGGAACCCGGCGTTTTTTTCCGCGGACGCGCCTCCGACGACGCGCGAGGGCCACCACAGAACCCACACCTGCGTGTCTTCTTTTTCTCCTCTCGAGCCCACGCTCGGGTCGCGGCTCGACCTCGACAAGACCGCGGCGCACACCACCGAGCCCGCGCCGCGCAAGCACGCGCCGAGCGCGGCGCGCGCGCGGGTCGAAACCGACGCGGCGTCGGCGGCGAAGGAGGTCTCGCCCTCCTTTTTTCTCACACCCTCCTCGCCCTCTTTCGCTCGCGCCTCCGTCTCCGCGGCGAAGACGCCGAAGTCTCCGAACGACGTCCGCAGGACAAACTCCTGGAACGTCACCGTCGACACAGACGCGGACGCCGCGTTCGCGCGCGGACAAACGCGGGGGCGCGTCTCGACGCTCTGCGGCGCGCCCAGCGGCGTCAGGCTCAGCGGGTCTTCCAGCGACGCCTTTTTTGTCTCGCCTCTCGCTCCGTCGCGCGAAAACGTCCGTCTCGGTTTCTCGGCGTCAGTACTCGCGCCGTCGCCGGCGTTCCGCGGAAGTGAGACCACCCGCGCGCTCGTCAAGACGCCGACGCGCGCGCACGGACACACGCTCCCGTCGCGCACGATCGTCTCCGAGACGTCGACCGTCTCGGTGACCAAACCGTGGAGCTCGGCGTCGAACGGAGCCAAAAAAAATGCGCGCTCGTGCTCGTTTCTTTCGGCGTCCGCGCGCGAGACGAACGCCGCGTACGCCGCGACGCGCGCGCGCCGCAGCGACCGCAGCGCGCGCCGCTGCGCCGCGACGTGCTCGCGATCGGACCGAGCGCGCGTCGAAGACTTCAACACGTGTTTTTGTTTTTGCTTTTGCTTTTCGCGGAAAGCGCGGAAAGCGCGCAGGGAGTCGTGCCACGCGGCTTCGCACGTCGCCGCGTGCGGCCACGCCAGGAGACACCGCGGCGGAGCGAGTCTTCGCGCCGCGTCGTCGTCGTCGTCGACGACGTCGTCGTCGTCGCGCCGCGCGCACACGAACAGTTTCTTGCTGGCGTTTCCGTGCGGGAACGCGACGACGGCCGTCCCGCGCATGCGTTCCACGCGCGCGAGCGCCTCCTCGAACGCCGCGGTCTCGCGGACGGTCCTCGGGTACACCTGCAGCGCGGCGCACGCGCCCGGCCGCAACGCGACGCGAAGCGCGGCGAAGAACCGAGAAAGATTCTCGCGAACCGCCGCCGACGCGAAATGGACGTCGTCGTCGTTTTCGTCCCCGCCTCCTTTTCGTCCCCGCTTCCCTCTCGTCCAAACGCAGAGCCACTGCGCGGCGGAGACGGAGACGCACCCGTCGAACGCGCCGGCGCGGAAAGGCAGGCCCTGCGAGAAGTCTCCGCGAAGCACCGCGCCGCGCGCCGGCGGAGTTTCGTTTTTGTTTTTTCCTTTTGCACGCGCATCTTCGCGCTCGCGCGCGTCGTCGGCGGGCGGCTCTTTTTCGTCGGCGGTGCGCTTCGATGCGCTTCGGCCGCGCGTCGCGCGCTCCAGCATCGCCGCGCTGGCGTCGATTCCCACCCACGCGCGGTAGCCCTGGCGCGTCAGGGTCTCGCCGCTCAAGCCGGAGCCGCACCCGACGTCCAGGAGCACCGCATCGCGCGCCTCGCCCTCGAGGCACAACATGTCGAGGCAACGCGTCGTGAGCTCGCTCTGCGTCCGGACGTTGAGCTCGGTGTACGCCTCGGTGACCTCGCGGTCGTAGTACTTATCCGCGTCTCCGCCGGCGCGCTCCTCGGGACGCACCGCCTCGCGCGGCGCGCGAGACATCGCCGCCGCCGCGCGCGCGCGGCACTGAAAAGCGAACGACTGACGTTTCGCGAACACACTTGCTCTCCGTCTGCGCATTTTCTTGAGACTGCGCTCCACCGACTTTTCGTTTGGATTTCCAAATACATCAGACTGCTCTCCGACGGAGTCGGATACGCTTCGCTGCGTTGGCTCTCGCTTGGCTGCGAAGAAATCGACCAAAGCCGCTCGCTTCCCAGCCTCGCATCCCTTTCAAGTTTGCGCACGTCCGCAGGGAGGAACGCACGACAACCCAACAAGATGGCCGCCACTACGGAGCACGAGCCCACCGTCGAGGTGCGCACCCGAACGTCCCGTCGGCCGCCTCTCCACGCGCGGTTTCCGGCGCGCGCCACTGGAAAAATCGTTTAGGGTTTTTCACTCGCGCCTTTCACTCGAGGGGCATCCGTCGCTCCCGAACGCGACGCTGACCGACACGCCACCGCTTCTCACGAACAGGAGATCAACGACGACGACGAGGGTGAGGAGGAAGATTCTGACGGCGAGGAGGAAGAGGGTACGTCCCGAAACGCGCGCGCGCCCGCACCCTAATGAGCGCCACTGGCAACTGTCAACAACGAGGGTTAGGGTCGATGATGACCACGCGCGCGGGTCAAGGAGACGCTCGCGGGTCGAGCCTCCGACGTCTGCCCCTTTCGCGCGCGGGCGCAATCGACGCTCGAGCCCGCGTGTGTGCGGTTGCCTCCGACCGTCACGCGCGATGCCGCGAGGACCGACCGGCGAGGCGCGCGAACCGAAGACGTCTCGTGCGCTCGCGCGAGGCGATCGGACCCTCTCAGAGGTGGTGCTCGTCCTCTGAAGACGATCGCGTCTGTCCGTCGTCGCTTTTTCGTTCGGGACGCGAGACTGACCCCGAAGCCTCTCGACCCTTTCGTCTCTCCAAAACCTCTTTTGACGTTCGCGCAGGTGGCTCCAAGCAGTCCCGCAGCGAGAAGAAGAGCCGCAAGGCGATTCTGAAGCTCGGCCTGAAGCCCGTTCCCAACGTCTCGCGCGTCACGATCAAGAAGAGCAAGAACATCCTCTTTGTGGTCGCGAAGCCCGACGTGTACAAGCACCCCAACTCGGACACGCACGTGATTTTCGGCGAGGCGAAGATCGAGGACCTCTCCGCCGCCGCGCAGGCTGCCGCGCAGCAGTTCAGCGCGGAGATGCCCTCCGTGGAGGCGCCCAAGGCGAAGATCGAGGAGGAGGACGAGGGCGAGGTCGACGAGACCGGCGTGGAGCCGAAGGACATCGAGCTCGTCATGACCCAAGCCGGCGTGTCCCGCGGCAAGGCTGTGAACGCGCTCAAGTCCAACGACGGCGACATCGTCTCCGCCATCATGGACCTCACCATGTGAGCGGTGGGCGAGAAGGCGGGGGAAGAAGCGGGATGGCGGGTTTTCGCGTCGCGGCGTCGGCGCGGGAGCGCGGAGAGGTATGCGCGCGCGTTTTCTCGTTTTCAATGCATTAAACGCGACGAACCGACTTGCGACTTCGACTCTCTCCTTGGCGTCACGCCACCACGTTTTTCACGCCTTCCGTCTTCCGGCACGGCGACGAAAGTCGGCGCGCTCGCCATGGCTCTCCCTCGTCGACACGACTCCTCTCGCCTACTTCTTCTTGGTGGCTTTCGCGGCGCGCGCCGCCTCATCCGCGGCGATGGCAGCCTGCACGTGACGTTTGGATAATGACGCGGATAGCGAAGACGCGAGGGGAGGGCGGAGGTCAGGACGCGTGACCGGCGACGGGTACCGCGAGTACCGGAATACGCGCGAGAGTGGTTCGTGCGTCGTGTTCGAGCCAACGCGCGGACGCGATGACAGGCATCTTCGTGATGCGAGCGCCGGTCGAGCGTGGCGAGGCCCGATCGCTCGAAGGCAAGAACGAAGCTTCTATTGTTGCGGTGCGCGGGAGTCATCGCACCTGCGCGCGACGCTTCGCCATGAACCTGGCGTGCGCCGTCTCCGCGCGCGCCGCGGGGGGCGCCATGGCCATACCCCCTACCCAGCCGGCGGCGGAGACCCAGAACAGTCCGTTGAGCGCGCAGAAACCCATCGTGCGTGTCGAGCGTGGAGTGGAATGACGGTACGAGCTCTGCGCGACGCCGAAATCAAGCCTGTGGCTCACGTCAATCCAGGGTTGGTTTCAGTGGCACAGTGGGCAAACAGTCTGGCTGGCGGGCGAAATCGACGCACCTCGGAAGGCGAGCTATGAGCCGAGACAACGGCACGAAGTCTTGTGTTTCGTCGAGCGCGCGCGCCTCCGTCACTCTCAGCGCCGCCGCGCCCCACCTCGGTCGCCATGTCCCTCGCGGAGGGGCAGAAGGCGCTCCAGACGTTCCACGAGTGGTGCGACGCGCAGGGCATCGAGTACGACAAAGAGGTACGTCTCGTGTCGCGCGCGTTCCGAGACGCCCCCCACCGCCGCTCGCGCGATGGCTTTTCGTCGGCGGTCCCCGGCGTCGTCCCCCCTCCCGTCCGCTCACCGCCGACGCCCTCGTCTTCCTCCACCCCGACCGTCACCGCGCGCCCAGGCGCTGGAGATTCGCGCGTTCGTGGACGGCTCCTCCGCGAACCAGAACCGGTACCACTACGCCGTGTTCGCGCGGCGAGACATCGCGGCGGGCGAAGTGGTGGTTCGCTCCATCCCCAAGAGCGCGTGTCTCAGCGCGCGAACGTCGTCGTGCGCGCCGCAGCTCCAGGCGGAGCGGCTGGGCGGGGGCCTCGCGCTGAACATCGCCATCATGCACGAGCGCTCGTTACGGGAAAAGAGCAAGTGGCACGGGTACTTCGCCGTGCTCCCACACCGAGGCGAGCGCACGTTACCGATGTTCTGGCCGAACGCGGCGTTACAAACGCTGCGCGGCACGGAGCTCGCCGCGCACGTCGCGGCGGATGTAATCTCGCTGCGCGAGGATTACGACGAGCACGTCGTGAACGGGCTGTGCGTCAGGTTCCCGGAGGTGTTCGATCCTTCACTTTACGCGAAAGGTTTCGAGTCGTACCTCGAAGCGGCGTCTTTGGCGGCTTCGCGCGCGTTTTTCATCGGCGACGTTTTCGGCGAGGCGCTCGTGCCCGTCGCCGACGCGTTCAACCACCGCACCGACGCCGAGAGCGTGCGCGTGTTCGGCGCGGAAGGGGGCTTCGACGAGGAGAGCGAGGAGGAGAGCGAGGAGACGAACGAGGAGACGAACGAGGAGGAGAACGAGTCGTCTGATGACGACGTCGAAGAAAAGGATTCGGACGCGTCATCGTCATCGGCATCAGAAGAGCTAATTGATCCGTACGACGCGCCGGTTTCGGGCAAACTCGAGATTCACGCGCACGTCGCGACGAAAGCCGGGGACGAGCTCTTCAACACCTTCGGGTCGCAGAACAACGCTTCTTTGTTACACAAGTACGGCTTCTGCGAAATTGATAACAAACATTGCACGGTGGGGCTGGACATAGAGCTGGTCGAGCGCGTGCTCGGCGTGAAAGAAACGCGCGACGCCGCGAAGGCCGTCGGCCTCGACCTCGACGAGGAGAAATACTTTGAAATCGCGCCGGACGGCGTCGTGGAAGATGCGCTTTTGGCGCTGCTGGCGCGCGCGTTTCGGCGCGAGGGGGAGCAAGACGACCCGACCTCGGAGTCGCCTGAAGTGCGCGAGGCGCTGCGGGACGTGCTGAGGCTCAGGCTCGAGGCGTACGGGGAGGACGAAACGAAAAAGAAAAGCGGAGCTCCGGATACGACCGCGCCGGCGGGGGGGGGTTTGGTCGGCGTCCGAGCCGCCGAGACGCTCCGCGCCGCGGAGATCGCGGTGTTGGCCGCGGCGTTACGCGCCGTCTCCTCGGGGGACGATTCTCGTGATGAACGACGCGGCGTTAAACGGGTGAAACGGTAGTTTTCGTGCGAGCGCGTTTGTTCTTGGATCTAGCGTTGAGATGGTGTATTATCGAACACGCGTGGACTACTACCCTTTCGCGCGCGCGTCACACGACGCTGTACCCGTCGCACACGAGCTTGGACTCGCCGAAAAACTTGACGGCGCCGCCGTCGGTGGTGCGCGTCACCGCGTCCACCTTGACGTCGCAGAGCGTGGCGTTGGAGGAGAAGTCGACGTCGATGGGGAAGAAGTTGTCCCCGTCCGTCGCGGGCACCACAAACTCCATGGAGCCGTTCCGGTTGCTCTTGTCGATCATCTGCACCTCCCAGTTCAGCACGTGCCTCCGGCTGTCGTAGGTGAAGTCGCCGTCCACCTGGTTCACCCGCGGCGGGTCGCGCAGCGGCGGCAGGGGGATGCTGATCACCACGTTGTGCAGGTCAAACGCATCCGTCGCCTCGTACTCGATGGACACGAAGCTCTCGCCCCCGCTCACGCTCGGCCAGCAGTTGATGGACAGAGGCACGACGGACTCGTCGCGCGTCTGGTACCGCCACTTCAGGATGCCCAGCGGCGAGCCCATCGGGAACGGCCGCGCCGGGTCCTTCAAACCGAGCACGCCCTCCGCGGCGTGCAACGCCTTGTCGATGTTGGGGTGCGTCTTGAACTGGAACCCCTCGTTGGCGCCCGTCGCCACGGCGACGCGGATAAACGCATCCTCCTCACCCCCTTTGATCTCCAGCATCATCGTGCCCTGCAGCTCCATGCTCTCCAACCCGCCGTCCTTCTTCAACGAGCACGTGATCTTCTCCTCGATCTGAAGCGACACGCCCTCGCGCGGCACCGAGGGCGCGCCCGGACCGGCGGACGCCGCCGCGCGCGCGTTCGCCGACGGCTCCAGCTCAACCGCCTCGCCCTCCGCGCGCAGGCTCTCCAGGAACTTGTTCTGCTTGCCCTTGCCGCCGAGAACGAGGCCCTTGGAGGGACCCGCGGGGCGCGCCACGCCGTCGCGCGCGGACGACCCGCCGCGAGAATTACCGAAATCGCCCGAGGAGCCGCCGTACCCGCCGGCGCCGCCGCGCGCGTCGAAGCCGTCGTCAAAGCCGTCGCCTCGTCCGGATTCGAATCCCCCGGAGACGCCGACGCCGCCCATCCCCCCGCCGCCCATGCCCATGCCCCCGCCGCCGCGGCCGCCGCCGTGCCTGTCGATCTTGAACTTGTCAATCTCCATCGCCTTGCGCTTCATCACATCCTTGGTGTCGTTGATCTTGCTCTGGATGATCATCTTGTGCAGCTTCTCCTCGTGGCTCTCCATCTCGGTGAACGTCTTCACCTGCGACATGGTGACGTTCTCCTTGTGCCCCAGCGAGATGACCTCGTCGAACGCGAAGATCAGGTCGAACGCGTGCCGCGAGATGCCCTCCTCGTCCGTCTGCTGCTGCGTGTACTCCGGAAGCACCTTGCTCAGCAAGCGCAGGATGTCGAGATCCTCCAGGATGTTGCTCTGCTTGTTCGTCACGAGCAGCAGGAACATCGTGCCCTGCTCCAGGGGCTGGTACACGTACCGCACGTTCTCAGTCTCCACGTACGTGTGCTGCTTGCCCGTGCCCACGAGCTTGGGGAACGCCGCGAGGAGACCCTCGATGCGGATGCGCGTCATCGGCACGAACTGCCGCGACACGAGGGCTGTCGTGATCGGAAGCGAGGGCAGGGCGTCAGCGCGTGTGCAATTTAGGGATTTTCGTGGAGACGCGACGAGCGCCGGAGACGCCGTGGCGCGCGTCCCGCGAGACGACACCGACGGAAACGCGGGCGCCGGACGTACCTTTACCGCCCTTGGTCACCACGGACGCGGCGAGGACAACCTGATGGCGCGAGAGGGGTCAGGGAGAGGGGTTCGTCAGCGTGCGCGCGACGCAGCACGGGAAATCACGCTCCGCGGCCCGCGAGCGGGACCGAACACATTCCGCGCGCGTGTGCCCGTCGGAAAACGACGGTCGGGCCTCGATGCGATGCTCGCGGCGGTCGGAGGAGACGATCGCGCGTGCGTACCATCGTGCGTCTCGGTAACGATACGCGGGTTCTCGGCGATCGCGAACGCGCGACCGGCTTTCTGCACGTTCGAGCGCGTCTCGAGCGGCGACATCGTCCCAGCGAGCAGCGGTGCAGACTCGGAAACTCGAACTGTCGAACGGCAAGGAATCGCCTCCTCGATGAAAAAAGCGTCACTGTCAGACTGCGTTCGCGTACGGTTGTTTACAATATTTTTCAGACGTCCGCCGTCGTCGAGGACACCCCTCGTCGTCTCTCGTCGCGGCACCCTCTCTCCTCGGTCAACGCGCCTCGGTCAACGACGACACGCGCACGTGCCTCTCCCAGTCCCGGTGTCGTGTCGTCCGATACGCAGATGTTTTAGACACGCGCGCGGACGCCGTCGCGTCTCGCGTCACGGCCTCGGGTTGCCCCACTCGTCCACCTCGTGGCACGAGTTGTCCGCGGTGTACGCGTTCCACCCCGGGCTTCCCTCCTTGTAGAACGCGCTGGCGTCCGTGCCGTACCCGTCCATCAGGCTCGCGTCGCATCCGGGCGCCTCGCCGCTGCTGGAGATGTGCCACAGGTCCGAGGTCCAGTACTTGTTCACCCCGTCGCACAGCGGCTCGCGGTCGCACTCCGCCTTGACGCTTCGCCAATCCGTCAGCTCGTCGTTCACGTCCGCCTTGTAGAACAAACAAGACAGCAACCACGTGTCCTTGCGGCAGTACCTCGCGCCGCCGCTCGCGGCGGTCTGCGCGTTGCGTCCGGGAACCGCCCCCGCCTCCACGAACGAGTCCACGCCGTCGACGTCCGCGGCGGCCACCGCGGCGGCGGGATCGACAGCGGCGGCGCCCGCCGTCCCCGCCGGCGCCATCGGCGCCATCCCGAGCCCCGCCGCCGCGCCCGCCTGGACGCACGCGTGCACCGTCCCGGCGGCGCAGTTGCCGTTGCCCAGCGGCGCCTGCACACGCGGCGCGTACCCCTGGCCCAGCGCGGAGGCGACGGAAGGGTCCCCGCCCGACGCGCGCGCGGCGGCGAACTGCGCGACGTTGAGCGACGCGCTGCAGAAGAGCAGCGCGCCCATCGCGACGGAAGCCGCCGCCGGGGCGCGCGAGGCGGCGGAAACGGGGGGGTTGCCTGTTACACGGTGGATGCGGTCGTGTTCAGAGGGGAGAGACAAGTCGGGGTCAGGCGGGGAGGGCGCGTCTCCGCGGCGTCGTCGCCGGATGGATGGATGGATGGATGGCTCGCGCGAAAAGAAAAGGAAGGGTGTTGAGCCTCCCGGGCGACGCGCGGTGGACATTAAGCGCGGAGTCCGAGGGGTCGGGGGAGGCCTTCCGAGGGGACTGAGCACGCACCTCCGAGGGGGAGGTAGTCTTCGGTGACGCCCATGTCGGCTCGCGAGCGACTGCGGTGCGGCGGAGTCGGGGCGTGGGTCAGCGATCGCCAACGCGGAGGAGGTCTGCCGAAAGGGACAGGCATCGTTCGGATTTCGCCGGTGTCGCGCGCGCCGGAAACGCGCGTCTGCGGGTCGAGCGAGCGCGCCGGGCGCGTTCGCGCACCTTAAGCGGGTCAACGAGGGTCTCGCGACTGCGTGGAGTCCGCTCCAACGAGCGCCGTCAGCTCGCGTGCCGCTGCGCCTGGCGGTTGTGCCGTGCGCGCCGCGTTCTCGGAGGCTGTTACACCGCTGCCAACTTGTGCAACTTTTGAAGACTGTCTTCTCACTGCTTCTCGGCACATTTTCTCGACTCGGAACTGCCGAATTTTCGGCGAGCCGAGTTCAGCGTTCAGTTCGGCATTGTTCGGCATTTGGCAAATCTTGCCATCAGTCGACCCCGCGCGATGGCGACGACAGCTCAGCTCCGGCCGGCCGCGCGCGGCACCGCGGGTGCGCCGCGTCTCGGCGAGCCGCGCCGATGCGCGACGGCTCCGGATCTCGGGCGCTCGCGCGCCTCCTCCCGCGGCTCGTCCGCGCGCGTCGCGCTGTTCGGCCGCGGCGCCGCGTCGGGCGGGACGTCGTCCGGCGGGCGCACCGGCGGGCTGGTGCCGTTCCCCAAGGATTACGACCAGATGATCGCGCAGTGCCAGAAGGCGTTACAGGCGGCGCTGGACGACGGCGTGCCTCTGATGGAGCTCCAGTTCCCCCCCGGCGGGCTCGACACCGTCCCCGGGGACGTGGAGGGCAACGTGGAGAACAACCTGACCACCGCGCACTTGCGCGGCGTCTGCGCGCAGTTCGAGCGGAACAAGACGAGCGACACGACGCGTGTGTTTTTTCCCGACCCGGTGGAGAAAAACATCGCGTTGACGGGCGCGGCGAACACGCCCGACGGCGTGCGGCCGCCGGACAACGCGCAGACCAAAGCGTTTTTCGCGGACTGGAGCGGTGCGGTGGATTTCCTGGAGGCGCCCGATTTCTTCAGCGTCTCTGGGTTAGACAAAGTGCTCAACAAGCGCGTGTCGCTGAGCGACCGCGTGGCGACGCAGACGGAAAAGGCTGGGAAAAAACGCGACACCGCGTTTGTCGTCGCGTACCCGAGTCTGAACATCTCCGAGTTAGTGCGGACGAAGGAGCTGTACGACGGCGAGTTGAGAAAAGAACCGAAAGAACGAAGGCCGGTGATCACCTGCAACGGCGAGCTCGAACGCACGCGCTCGAACTACTACCCGCCGTTCTGGAACGCAAAAGAGATGGCGCCGTTGCGAGATTTCGCACGTGAGTTCCAAGGGGTGTACTGGATCTCAAACTTCAAAGGATCCAACCCGGCGGTGCTGTTCCGCGCGTACCCGGGGCCGTGGCAAGTGCTCAGGCGCAGAAGAGCGGACGATTCGTACGAGGTGGTGTACACGTGCGATGAGTTCCCGGGCGTGCAGAAGGTGGCGCTGGAGATCTTACCCAAGTTCCCGTAAGTAATTTGTGCACTGATGAGGAAAAAAAAACCATTCGTCTCCCTTGCGTCCGAACGATGACTCGCTCATCTCCGAGAAAACGACCGCGAACCCGCCGATTGGTGTTCCGGCGGTCCCTCGGTCTCGGCGCACACCGCGACGCGCGCGAAGGTTTGGGCCGCGAGACACGCGCGTGCGGACGCGCGCGGTGCCTTCTTAAGGACGCGCTCGACCCGTCCCCGGGGCCGTTCCTCGCCGCGCGGTGGGCGCACCGGAACGCGGGGCGCGTCTTGGACTTGGACAGACATCCTTAAATGGCGCAAGAAACGCTCGTCGTCAAGGTGGTCCCGGACGACGCGCCAGCGCCTGAGCCATCAACCGCGCCGTCCCCCGACCGCGCCAGATCCTCCTCGGACCTGCCCGTCCTCGGGAAGAGCCCGACGTTCCCGCGGCGGCCGCTCCCGCCTCGGCCCGACCGACACAGGAGCCTGCGATCGGACTCCTCGCTCGGCGCGGCGTCGGATCTGATGTGGGCGGACGACGACGACGACGACGACGACGACGACGAGGAGGCGGCCTGGAGCGGTCAGGTCTCGGAGACTCGCGGAGGCGCTGATCACAAGCTCCTCTCCGCCTCGAAGCAGCGATCGTCCCGTAAGCGCCCGGAACGCGCGGGGTGGTGGACCGCCCACAAAAAAACCAGAAACGTCATCAGGAGGCGCGTGACGCGCTTCCTCGACGCCGCGGCGCCGCAGACGTTCCTGTTCCTGGTGTTGCTGGTGGCGCTGTTCCTGACGGACGCGGTGGCGTTCGTCTCCGCGCCGGACGCCGTGGACACGCCCGTCGCGTGGACCATGCTGGGCGCGCTGGTGGTATTCTCCGCGGAGCTCGCGTTGAACTGTTTATGCCGCGACGACTACCCGTGGTCCTTTTACTTCTGGATGGACGCGCTGGGCACGTTTTCGCTCGTCGCGGACGTGCCGTTTCTATCAAAGGGGTGGCTCCCCGACGGCGCCGAGATCGGCACGACGCTGCGCGTCTCGCGCGCGGCCAAGTTCGGCGCGAGGGCGAGCAAGGACGGCGCGCGCCTCGTGCGGTTCGTGCGCTCCGTCGCGACGCTACGCCTGCTGAGGCCTTTGACATCTAATCTGCGCGATTCGCGGGGAATTCGCGGTAAAAATTTCGCGAATTCGCGAAAAACGTCCACCGGGAAGATCGCCGCCGACTTGGATGAGTCCATGAGCAAAAGCGTCGCGGTGGTTGTGCTTCTCACGATCTTAGCGGCGCCGCTTCTGCTGTGGGACGACTCGGATACCATCCCCGCGGCGTACCATTCCAGTCTCGCCGCCGTCTCGTCCGACGACGTCACGCCGTCGGCGCGCGTCGCCGACGCCGTCGCCGGCGGCTTCTTCGAGTTCTTCTCGGAGTCCGAACGCAAGCCCGTCTCTTTGGCGTTCGCCGGTAAGATCTGGCGGTGGACGGAGACGTACCCGAGGTCGGAAAGGTCGAACGACCGACTCGTGATACGAAGCGGGGACTGCGGCGCGGAGGCGTTTGCTCCTCCGACGGACGCCTCCGCGAACGAGACTGAAATCGACGGAAACGTCACGGGCGCGAACGCGTCGATTTCGTCGCCTTGCGTGGCGCTGGAGCTGGATATCGCGCTGGTCAACAAGTGGACGGCGATGCTGAACATCGGGATGGTGGTGTTCGTGATCGTGGAGCTCGTGCTGGTCAGCGCGCTGCTCACGATGGTCACGACCAAGCTGGTGGTCACGCCCCTGGAGCGCATCTTCGGGAACATCAAGAAAAACATGGACGCGCTGTTCGTGACGTTCGGGCCGTCCTCCGGAGGCGAGTCGCGCCGCGAGAGCCGCGCGAGCGCCGACGGGAAGGAGAGGAGCCCGCCGGACTCCGACGGCCTGGACGCGATGGAGGCGGCCATCGACAAGATGGCCAGACTGGTGCGCCACGTCGCGGGCTCCAACGCGCAGGGCGCGCACATGTTCCGCGAGTACGTCGATGACGAGAACGTGGACGAAAACACAAGAGCGTGGCTGATGGACATGAACGCCGGCGTCGAGGGCAAAACCCCGAAAAAAGATGGTTTCCATCCTTCGCGGTCCAAGGCTGTCCTGACGCCCTCTAAGTCCATGGGCGCGCGCGTGTTCGAGCGGTCGCTCACGCCGCCGAGAAACACACCGGGAGGGTCCCCGATGGACACGCGTAAGCCGAGTCTGTCGAGTCGTCCGTCGCTCGGGACGCCGCCGCGGAGCTCGCCGGCCATATCGCGACGCGGCTCGCGCGCGCTCGCGCCCGTGTCGCTGACCCGGTCCTTCGACGCCGCCGCCCAAGGCGCCGGTGTCGTGACGAACGACAAGGCGCGACAAAAAGGACTCGGGACGACGCGTGACGACGCGACGGAGTCACCCGGACCCAAAAACGCGTTTCTCGGAACGAAGAAAACGCTCCGCGGAGTTCTCGACGACGACGCGTCCGATCAAAACGGGAGCGTCGCGCGCCGTCGGTCGGCGCGGTTTCCGAGCTTCGAAAACGCGCGCCGAGCCTGTGGCGACGCCGACGTCACCGGTAAGTCGTTCGATTTCGAAGGGGGAGAATATCTCGAGGACGAATTCGATGACGATGTTGACTTCCTGGACGACCAAGGCGCGCCCGTGAAGGCCGGCCCCGAGCTCCAGCTCAGACAGGCGCGCGCGCGCGCGCGCGCGCGAGCGCAGGGCGCGGCGGCGGCGGTAGCGTCGGCGCGCGCCTCCGGGGTTCAACTCCCCGATACGCTGGACCACAGGCTCATCGACACGTGGGCGTTCGACGTGCTTTTGATGTCCAGCGAGGAGGCGCGCGCTTACGTGCTGATGATGTTCGGCAGCCTCGGTCTGCTGCGCCTGCACGACGAGGAGCTCGCGAAAGCCTCGCTCGACGCCGAGACCGCCGCGAGCGAGGGTTTCTGTGCGCCGAAGACGGTGTGGAACTTCCTGGAGCGTCTCGAAGGTGGGTACCGGCGTAACGCGTACCACAACTTCCAGCACGCCGTGGACGTGACGCACACGGTGTACCGGTACGTGGTTTTAACCGAGCCCCGCACGCACGTCACGCAGACGGAGAAGTTTTCTTTGATGATCGCGGCGCTGGCGCACGACCTGGACCATCCCGGCGTGAGCAACGCGTTCTTGGTGAACACGCGCGATCCGCTCGCCACCGTGTACAACGACTCGTCCGTGCTGGAGAACGCGCACGTCGCCGCTCTGTACAACCTGATCCGCACCAGGCAGATGCGCGACGGCGTGTTGGAGAACGAGACCTCCGACGCGAACGCGCCGGACGCCGAGGATCAGGCGAACGTGTTCGCGTTGCTCGACGACGACCTTTACCGCGAGACGCGCGCGACCATCATCGCCGCCGTGCTGCACACGGACATGTCGCACCACTTCAAGATGGTGTCGCAGATGGAGGTGTTCTACGAGCTGCACAGCGAGGGCATCAAGGCGAACACGCGCCGCGTGCGCCGCGGCATAATGGTGGACTGCATCTACCAGAAGGAGGACGACCGTCGGTTCATCCTGTGCGTTCTTCTGCACGCCGCGGATATCGGCAACCCGGTGAAGCCGTTAAAGACGTACGGCAAATGGGCGAACCGCGTTTTGAGCGAGTTTTTCACGCAGGGCGACCTGGAGAAGACACGAAACATGCCGGTGAGCGCGATGATGGACTGTACGACCACCAACGCGGCGATGAGCCAGATCAACTTCATGGAGTTCGTAGTGGCGCCTCTGTACGCGAACTTCACAAAGCTCTTCCCCGAAGCAAAAGAACTCGTCACGCACCTCATCGAGAACCGCGTGCACTTCCAGCGTTTGCTGGAGCGCGAGCTGGACGGCGAAGAAACCTCTGATGAGACGTCGACGTCTCTATGCGCGAGAAGCGAAATCGCCGACAACACGAATCGTGGCGTTAACGACGCCGAGAGCCGTTTCGCGAAGTCGGGCGGCGCGCGCGCTAAGCGCGCGGGCGAGGGCAAGTCCTTCGCCGAGCGCGAGGCGGATAAACACGCGACGCGCGCGCGTTTCAAGGCGCTCGTGGAGAAACACGACTTCAAAGCGAGACTTTTGCTTTCCGACGACAAGGAACCGACGGACTCCGCGGCCTTCGCCGAGCGTTCAGCGTTCGATGTGCTGATGCGCGACGCGCCGCGAAACGTAAACGTTCGACTCGCGCGTTTGCCGCCGTCGCCGCGCGCCGAGGAAGTTTGCGACGCGGAGCCTCCTCGGCTCGCGGGTTTCGTACCCGACGCGTCTCCCGGTTCGAGCGCGAACGCCAGACGCACGCTCCTCGCCGCCGCCGCTGCGGGCGTGCGGGACGTCGCGTTGAATGTGGGGGCATCCGCGAAGAAACTGAGGAGGCCGTCCGGGAAAGCGGATGGCCTCGGCGCGAGGTCGCCGCCGAGAGCGACGTGACGTTTGACGATTCTTACGTTTGTCTCTATTTTACACCGTTTTCGCTCGCTCGCGCGCGCGCGCCTCGAGTGTCCCTAGGAGAGGCGTCGACGCGAACCGCCCGCGCGCGGGCGTCTGGCTCACTAGTTGTTCTGCGAGAACGTGTGCCCGCATTTGGGGCACTCGTAGAACACGGTCTGGCCCTCGTCCACCGACCGGAGCTGCATCGTGTAGAAATTGAGCCCCTTGTGCGAGCACTTGGGACACTTCTCATCCACCACGGCGCGCTCGCGAGTCACCTCCTTGACCGCCCCGAACTTGCTCCCGTCGGGGTTCATGGGCTCGATACCGAACTTGAACAGGAACGTCTCGCCCCCGCTCGACCGCTCGGTCACGCCGCCCCGCAACGCCGTCATCACGTTCTCCACCTTCCCGCACGACGTGCACGTCGCGACCAATCCCTCGGTACCCTTCGCCGCCGCCGCGCCGTGCGCCGCCTCGACCCGGTACAGATCGCCGCAGGTGTCGCAGTACGACATCGCGCGATGAGCCGCTCGGAGCCTCTCGAACGCGCGGACGTGTCGCAGACCGCGCCTGCGACCGCGGACCGGCCGACGTGCGTGAGCGCGTCGAACTGCGGCGGCGGTGCGCTGTCGGCGGCGACGCGACTTTTTTCGGGCGGACGTGCTCACTGTTGTCGACGGCTTCCGTCGCGCGCTTTTGTAAAATGACTCGGCGGTGCCGAGAATCCGCATTGGCGGACGCGCGGGCGCCGGTGGGCGCTCGAGGGAGGCGATGTCGCGTCTTTCGGGCGGTTCCCCGAGCCCCTCGCGGTGGTCCGCGTCACCGACCCCGCGTGCGCCCCGGTTCCGGCGGAGCGAGCTCGCCGCGGTGGGCCGGCGCGAGCTCCTGCGGTGGGTCAACCGCACGGTGGGCGTCGATTACGTGCAGGTGGAGAGCTGCGCGGACGGCGTGGCGCTCGCGCAGCTCATCGACGCGGCGTACCCGGACGCGCGCGTGCCTTTGTACCGGCTGGACTTCGCCACCAGGCACGAGCACGACCGCGCCAGGAACCTCGAGGTGGTGCGCGCCACGCTCGACCGCCTCGACCTCGATGTGCCTCTGGACGTCAAGGAAGTGTCTCGCGGCGCCTACCGCGCGTGCGACGAGGCCCTCCGGTGGCTCTACCTGGTCGTACAGCGCGAGCGCCCGCGGAGCGCGACGCGCGGCTACGACGGCCGTAAACGCCGGCTGGAGGCGCTGGAGAAACGCAGGTACCTCGCGCGCGCGCCCTCGAAAAGCCCGGGATGGCGCTCGGCGGCGAGCTGGGACGACGAAAACGGCGAAACAAACGCCGTCGTCCAGGGGACGGACCCGCTCGGAACGCCGCGCGCTTTTTTAACCCCGACGCCGTCCTCGTCTTCGTTCGCGTTTAAACCGCGCCTGTCCGTGGACGACGGCGTGGCGTACAGCGACTCTTTGGGATCAGAAACCCCTTTGGGATCCCGGGGATCCCGCGACGAGCTCTGGGAGGACGGCGGTCGAGAGGCGGAGGAGTCGACGCGGCGGAAGGAGACGGAGAGGGTCGTCGTCTCGCGAGACGACGACTCGGAACAAAAGAAAAAACACGTTCCTCTTCGCGACGAGACGAGACGGGCCTATGCGGGACGAGACGACGTCCGGACGCCCGTCGCGCCGTCGATCGCGCGAGTCGGGAACCGCGAAATCGAACACCCGGAATCCGGAACGAAACCGGGAGAGGGCGTTTCGACGGCGGAAAAAGTCGTTCGGCCGGCGACGGCGCCCCCGCGAACCCGCCGCCGCCCGACCGTCTCCGTCCTGGCGAGCGCGCGCGTGGACATACGTCCTCCTCGCGCCGGGACGTCGCCGCGCGAGGAGGCGGAGCTTTCGGCGTCGTCGTCCGGGGACGAAATACCGGTCCACCGCCGACCGTCGTCCGCGCGTCTCTACACGCCGCGGCGGTCGCTGGACAAGTGGGCGGAGCGAGCGCGTGCGCGCCTGCGCCTGTTCGGCGAGCGTAGCACGACGCGCGCCGCGCCGAGGGACCCGCCAGTTACTTCCCTCTCCGTCTCGTCGACGAGCGAAGATAAAGACGCGCGCGAGACGCGGACGTCCAAACTCCGAAGCGACGAAAAGGAACGAAAAGAAAGTCGCGTCTCGCGAAGAAAACCGTCTCGCGCGTTCGCGTCTTCGGAGACGGAGACGGAAACCGAAACCGAAACCGGAGACGAAGAGTCTGACTTTTTTGAAAACTCTTCGCGGAGGACGAGGTGGACGGCGTCCCCCCCCGGGTCGGCGGAACGCGCGGCGCGGCTCCGACGCGCGCGCGCCGAGGCGCTGGTCCGAACGCGCGTACCGCTTTCTTCGAACGCTTTTTCCTCGCGCGGATCGGAACCGGCGACGCGTTTCGAAACGCGCGCGCCTCCCGACGCGACACAAACACAAACACAAACGCGGCGTCACAGCGATGCGTCGCCCGCCGCGCGCCTCCTGGCGTCGACGCGCGCCGAGGTTGCGGAGATCAAGGCTCGCGAATCGGCGCGGCGGCGTCGTCGGGACGCCGAGCGCCGCGCGCGTCTCGAGGCGGAGGCTCTGGCCGAGGCGCGCGCCGCCGAGGAGCGGCGCCTCGCGTTGGAAGCCGAGGAGGCTGCGCTGCACGCGCGAGAAGTGGCGAGCGCGCGACGCGAGGTGCGTCTGGAGGAGGCGCGCGCGCGCCGCGAGCGGAGACGCCGCCAAGTGCGGGAGGCGTTACGTCTGGACGACCCGACGGCGGAGGCGTACGTCTCTGCGCCGCGGGCGCCGGGGCGCGTTTCTTTTTCGGCGGACGTCGACTCTTTTGTCGACGCGGCGCCGAGACTCGCGGAGAGAAAAGCCTCGTCGTTTGCGAGTGATAAACGGCTTCTGGACTTACAGTCGCTGGCGGAGTACCTGAAGTGGGAACTCGCCGCCGAGCTGAAGCGGTTCGAGGCGGCGAAGCGCGAAACCGCGGCGGCGGTTCGCGAGCGCGACGAAGCCATCCTCAGGCTCGGCATCGCGGAGACCAGGCGGCGGCTCGCGGGGCCCGCGAGGGCAGCGACGAGCGATACAGAGCGACGAGGGAGTTGAGAAGAGATGACAACAGATGACAAAGAACACATTTGCCGCCGCGACCGCTACGGTAGTGTGACACGCGGACGGACGTTTTCGCGCGTATCGCCTTGTTCGTACCCGTCGCGGACGACGGATGAAATCGCCAAGCGACGCTTTTACGTCTCACGCCTTGACGTACTGCTCGTAAAACTCGTCCAGCGCCTCGAAGTACCCCGGCTTCTCCATGAGGTTGTTGTGCCCTCCCTTCTTGAACTCCTTCCACACCTTGCGGCCGCGCACGGAATCGTACAGCCTGCGCCCGCACCAGAGCGGCACGATCTCGTCGCGGTCGCCGTGCATGCTCATGAACGGCTGGTCGGGTCTCAGCGCCGCCGCCGCCGCGCACGTCCCCGCCCACTTGTCCTTCATCAGGGCCCGCACGGGGAGAAACGAAAACAGCTTGGCGGCGATCTCGACGCAACTGCTCAGGCCGCCCTCCACGACGATGCCGTCCACCCCGGCGTCGTCCCCGAGTCGCGCGGCGGCGGCGACGCCCGCCGCGCTGCCGATGGATTCCAGGTGAAGCACTAATTTGGATTTGGTCTCCTTAGCACGCGTCGCCGCCCAGGTGATGCCCGCGACGCCGTCCAGGATCATGCCCTTCTCCGTGACGCGCCCGGTGCTCCCGCCGTAGCCGCGGTAGTCCAGCAGCGCCACGCCGACGCCCAGCCTCGAGCGGATGTGGTGCGCCCAGTACAGGCGGTTGTGCCTCGATCCGGCGTTGCCGTGCAGCTGCAGCAGCGTGACGTCCGCGTGCTTGCCGCCGGGCAGGGGCGCCCAGTACCAGCCCCGGATGGTCTCGCCGTCCTCCGTGCGCACGGAGAAGTCCTCGATGCCGCGGCACACCGCGGGCAGCGAGCTCACCGCGGGCGGCGCCTCCTTCGTGGGGAAATACTGCAGCTTCCTTTGGAACACGTACACCAAAGCGCACACGCCGATGTACCCCGCGCCGACGACGGCGCCGAGGGTTTTGCCCGCGCCCAGCGCCAGGCCCCCCAGCCGGCCGGCGAGCGTGGCGGACGCGTCCACGTCCTCCGCGGCGGCCATCGGAACAGTCGAGGGCGCGTCGGGGTGTGCGAATGCGAATCACGCGAACGGGCGGATCGACGCACCGCGTCACAGTTGAACGTGCGACGCGTTCGTAGGACGCCGGCGAGACGAATTCGAGACATACATTGCGCGACGGCGCGATTTGTACGCGTACGACGCGGACGACGCGGCGCGGCGCACACAAAAGATTCACACGAGATGACTCCTCTTTTACTGAAGGTACCTCTTTCGTTTTACAATGTAGCTCCGAGAACGACTACTCGCTACTTTTCTCCTTTCCCCAGCGCGCGCGCGACGGCGGCTTCCCACGCGAGCACGGCGCGTTCGACTTTGCGCCACGCGTGTTTCGCGCGCGCCGCCGCCGCCTTCGCCAAAGACTCCACCTTCGGCCTGACTTGCTCCGCTATGTCCAGGCACGCCGGCGCGACCGCCGCGTACACCTCGCGCGAGCACCTCCGCAGCGCCGCCTCGACGTCCGCGGCGACGGGCGCCGCGGCGACGAGCGCCTGCGACACGTTTGTTCGTGACGCGTCGATCGCGTCGTAGACGGATGCGCGAAACGTAAAAGCGACGCGTCTTAACGTCGCGTTTACTTTTTCCAAACGCGCCGCGACGTTCGCGTCGCGCAGTTTCCGGTCGAGCCGCACCGATATTTCGTGGAGCGCTCTTCGCGTGATCGCGTAGTGCTTGTCCACGCGTGTCTTGAGCGTCTCCGGCCCGAAGGCGTACAAGGAGTACACCGCCGCCGAGACGCCGAAACCCGCCACGAAAAAACCAGTCGTCACGAGCGTTTTGTTTGCTTCGCCGTTTGCTTTCGCGAGCGAAGCGCTGAGTGAGTCAGCGCTTCGCTCAGCGCTCGCTCCGACTTCGGGCATCTTGACAGCTTCCGGAAGGTACTGTTGGAGCATGTCCCGGGCCGCCTTGAGCCCGGCGGCGACGAAATCGGAAGCCTCCGCCGCGGACGTCGGCACAAGACTCAAGGTCTCGGCGTTGGACGCCACCAGGCCCTTGGCGTCGGGGAGCGCGGGCAGGCCGAACGCCTCCGCGGTGGTCCCGTACGTGTCCGAGAGCTGAGACAGGGCGTGGTCCACGTACCCGCCGCGCTCGGCCACGACGCCGGCGGCGGCGCCCACGGACATCTTGCTCAGGGCGTCGAAGGACATGGCGCGCGAGCGTGTTGGCGCGCGCGCTAAGGGAAAGAGCGTCAGTCCGGGGTTTTTTTTTTTTTCGGCGTCGAATCGAACGGGACGCGTGACGGCGTGAGGTGGCGCTCGCGTTTGGTGTCGCGAAAACGAAACAAGATGCGAACAAGACGCGGGCCGGGGGGGGTGTCCCTCGGCGCGGGGGTCGGGATGCGAGCGATTATGACCCCGGGGGGAGGCTTCAGATGCCCGAGGGAGCCGCGTCGGGCGACGCGCGCGGGATTTTCGGCGCGACGTGCGTCCGCTTGACGGCTCGACGCCGCCGTCGTAGCGCGAATGTGCCAGACGCGAGGCTTCCTCCCTCCGGCGGAAAATCTCAAATTGAGATCCTTCGGTGGGGCTGAGCGCCCGGGGCGACACGCGGAGGCGGCGAAGCTCGCGAAAGAGACGCGATGCTCAGCTGCTTGACGCACCTGCGAACGCGAGCCAAGCCCGTGAGAGTTGAAAGCGACGAGCCCGCCCTTGCGGTGTCGAAATGCCTCACGGCGACACCTTTCCGGCGCGGAAAAATCTTGGCTTCGCGCGGAAAAGCGCGTCGGTGGTTTTTCCTCATGGATACGTCATGGTCGTTCAAAAGACTTTCTTGAGTAATAAAAACATGCTCGAAACCAAAAGAAACCTCCTTAATATGTGTACAGTCATCCGTGCTCCCTCGCGCGCTCGACGTCCGCGGCGAGACGCTCTCGCCGCGGACGGAGTCGCGCGTCTTCCCGTGTGTGCCCCTCGTTCGTGTTCTCGCGTCCGCTCGGCGGCGCGAACGCGTTCCGCTTTCTTTTTTCGTCGAACAGAAAAAAAAAGGAAAGCCTCTACGCGAACACCATCGCGTTGACGTCCTCGCGGCGCATCGCCGCGATGAGTCCCGCGGCCGCGCAGAACGCGGCGGCCGCCGCAGCCTCCTTCGCCTCCTTCTCCGCCCTCCTAGAGTCGGCCGCGCGCGCGTACGCCTCCTCGAGCTCGGCGCGCACGCCGGCGAGCTCGTCATCCTTCAGGCGCGCCGCCTCCTCGGCGCGCGCCGCCTTCTTCTTGGCGTCCAGCAGTTTCTCCGCCGCCTCGGTGATCTTCGCGGCGGCGTCCTCCGCCGCCTCCGCGGCGGCCAGGCGCGCGACGCGCACGGCGTCTTCGTTCGGCGTCATCTTCTCGGACGACGCACCCGAAGAGAGCGCGGCCGTCTGGTCGGCGACGCGCGCGAGGTGCAGAGCGTCGCGCTCCGCTTTCGCGAGCGCGGCGGTTTTTTCCGCCAGCGCGCTCTTGAGCGTGCGCACGCGCGCGGAGACATCCTCCGGCCTCGCGGTTTTCTCCTTCGCCTTCTTCCTCTCCTCCTCGAGCTCGGAACGCAGACCGAGAGCCTGCGCTTCGAACGCCTCCGCCGCCTGACGCGCCTCCGCGATCCTCGCCTCGGCGTCGCGCACGAACGCGGCTTTCTTCTCCGACTGCTCATTCTCAAACTCGACGCGTTTCGACTCGGCGGTTTCGGCGGCGAGTCGCCACTTCTCCGCCTCAGCGAAGAGCTCGTCGATGCGATCCGCGCGCGCGTACGCCGAAGCCAGCGCTTCCTTGTTGTGGTCCGCCTCCTGCTTCGCGGCGCGCGCCGCGGAGGCCATCTCTTCGATCTGGCGCTCGAGGCGCTCCACGTCCGCCGCGAGAGAGGATGCGCGCGCCGAGGACGATTCGGACTCCGCGGAAGGCGACGAGGAAGTCGACGAGGACGCCTCCGACGAAGTCGACGAAGTCGTCGTCGCTCGCGCCGCGCTCGGTCCGGAAGCCATGCCGCTCCACTTGGACGAGGAGGAACCCGTCGAGCGCGTCTCGCCGCTCCGTTTGACGGCGTGCTCCAGGTCCTGCGCGTCCATCCGCTTCACGGTCTCCGCGGCGTCCGCGCTCCCCTTCATCTCGGCGACCATCATCTCCAGCACCTGCGGCGGCGTGCCCTCGAGAACCTCCATGCCGTGGAACGCCAGGTACGACGCGTAGTCCATCTCCTCGACGCACGCCTCGAGCGACGCGAGGTCGCCCTCGATCATGGGGACCATGTCGTACAGGTCGCCGCGGGACACAGGGACGGCCGGGACGGTCGGGACGGCGGGGACGGCCGGCGAGAAGGTGCCCGCGTCGAAGACGCGCAGCGCGCGCGCCATCGCGCCCGAGAACTCGGGAGCCTGAAACTCGGGAACCTCGAGTTCGAGATTTTCCACCTCCTCCTTCTTCGCGACCGCCTCGACGACCACCTGCTCCTCGACGACGGCGGGCGACGGCGGTTCCTCGAAGTCCAGGAAGGGCACGCCCGTGAACCAGTCCTGGATGGTGCGCACGGCGCGCGCGAGTTTCCCGGAAAACGCCGCGTCGCTCTCGGGCGCGGCGGAGGCGGAGGCTTCCGCCGCGGGCGTGGTCGCGGGCGTGTACCACGCTTCGGCGGGGGGGAAGGTGAGGGACGCCTCACGCTTCGTAGGCATCGGCGTCGTCATCGTCGTGTCCATCGCCTCGGGTCCCTCGAGGGTGTCGATGTCCTCCGCGAGCGACGTGAACTCGTCGAACAGCGCCTCCGCCGCCACGGCGTCGGCGACGATGGCATCCGCCTCGCGCGCGCTCGCCTCCTCAGCCGCCAGCGCCTCCTCCTCCGCCAGGAGCGCCGCCTCCGCGAGCACCGCCTCCGCGAAAAGCATGTCCTCCTCCTGGGACAGCAGGGAAGGTTCCGAGGGCTCCGGGATGTCTTCGTAAACTTCCTCGTCTTCGAAGATGGCCGTGGCGGTTGAGACCGTCGCGAGCTCGTCGTCGGCCGACGCGATCGAGGGCACCGCCTCCTGGAGCTCGTCGACCGAAGCGTCCTCGACAGAGTATTCAGTCTCGCCGCGCGTCGTGCCGAGCGGCGGCCCGCCGGCGCCCTTCTCCTTCTTCTCCCCCATCTCGTCGGGCTTCATCATCTTCAGCTTGAAGCGCCCGCGGGACAGGGGAGGGGGGATGTCCGCCGCCTGCAGGCGCGAAAGCAGATCGCCAACCTCGGCGGTGCACTGCTGCGTCGTCGCCGTCGGCGCCGACGCCGCCAGCATCGCCGCAACCTCCGCGCCGTTCTCGCGCTGGAAGTCCTTGACAGGCGCGGGCGCCGCGGGCGCCGCCGCCGCGGGCGCGGGCGCCGCCACGGGCGCGGGCGCCGCCACGGGCGCGGGCGCCGCCACGGGCTCGGGCGCCGCCACGGGCGCGGGCGCCGCCCCGGGCGCGGGCGCCGC
>ENA-OUOG01001578-OUOG01001578.1-marine-metagenome-genome-assembly--contig:-NODE-1578-length-25975-cov-4.142521_pt1 | contig 25975 bp, 18 predicted proteins | sample MGYA00248635_ERZ508505 | MGnify/ENA primary metagenome ERZ508505 (study PRJEB26176, sample SAMN06267871) | marine metagenome | isolation source: Saanich Inlet, British Columbia, Canada | place: Pacific...
AAGGCAGCGCCAAAAAAGGCGGCGCCGAAAATGAAATTCGGATTGACGAAATAGCCTAACAGGCTGAAGCCCAGAACAAATGAGCCAATCGCCATTTGCACTTGCCGGTCAAGGGGCAGGTGTTTTTTGCCAGAGCTTCGCGTGGCAAAACCGGCCTGTTGCCAGGCTTCAATGCCGCCTTCTAGATTGAAAACTTGCAAGTCTGGCTTTTCCGCCAGAAGTTTCTCGCACGCCTGATTGCCGCGCATGCCTTTTTGGCAGTGAATGATAATCTTGCCGTCCGTCTTGGGCAATGTGGCGAGGCTCACTTTGTCCAGCGGCACCAGTTGCGCGGCGGCGATATTTTGCGCCGCATGTTCGGCCGGTTCACGCACATCCACTAAAATGGCACCTCCAGCTTCAATCCAGCTTTTGGCAGTTTTAGCGTCTATGGTCTGCACATTCATGGCGCGCTCCTCATTCAAATCCATCAAACCAAGGTCTACCTCAGTTCTACGTTTCTTGCCAGTAAAATTAGCGGTGTTTCGCGCGCGCGAAACTTTGTAACTACCATATCACCACATTTCTGAGTGCGATTTCTAATGCTCCACGGAAAAACCCAAGTTTTTTGCCGTTTTGGGTTGACTAAGAGAGTAGCTGTCGTATCCTTGGTTTTCTAGTGACGCCACATTTGTTGCAGTTATATTGCACTTTTGCGTCAGGGCGTTTTACTTGTGCAGTTGAGTGGCTTCGAATCTAAGTTACGCTTGCCCAGATAAACCAAAGTTAATTTTGAGGATTATAATGAAGAATTTCGGCTTGATAGTCGCCCTGTTGGGAGGTGCGATGTGCGCCAGCCAGCCAGTTTTGGCGCAATCGCTTGATAATGTAACCGAGGTCGCACAAGCGGCAACGTCGGATGGTCAAGCCTCACAAGAACGTGTCGACTTACTCGACGATGAAACTGATGAGCTGACCCGCACCTATCGCGCGGCTTTGAAGCAATTGGCCTCTTTGCGCGAATATAATGCCAAATTGGAGAATCTCATCGAAGCGCAAAAGGTCGAAATGGTATCCATTCGCCAGCAAATTGAGGACGTCACCAATGTCGACCGGACAATCGTTCCACTGATGTTTCGGATGATTGAGTCGCTCGAAAAATTTGTTGAATTAGATGTACCATTCTTGGTTGATGAGCGTCGTTCGCGGGTGCAGAACTTGCGCGCTCTGATGGATCGTTCAGACGCAAATCCGGCCGAGAAATATCGCAAAATCCTCGAAGCCTATGAAATTGAAAATGAATATGGCCGCACCATTGAAGCCTATGAAGGGCAAATGGACATTAATGGCGAAGAGCGCACGGTTGCCTTCCTGCGCATTGGCCGAGTGGCGCTGATTTATCAAACGCTCGACGCTGACGAAAGCGGCGCGTGGAGCCAGCAGGCCAAAGGGTTTGTTGATTTAGACGGCGATTTTGACTCAGAACTGCGCGCCGCCCTGCGGATTGCCAAACAACAAGCAGCCCCCGACTTATTGGTCGTGCCGGTGCTGGTCGGTCAATAGGAGTGATGAAAATGAAAACGTTAATAAAACATTCTATCGCGACTGTGACACTGGCTCTGGCAATGATATTGCCGGTCGCCGCCCAAGAGACAAAAGCCGATGTGGCCGATGCCGATACGCTAACCTTGCAACAATTGCTGGATCAAGTACGACAAGGGCGGGTTTCGGACAATGCCGAATTTCAGGCCCGCGAAGCTGAGTTTCGTAACAATCGTAATAAGCAAAACACGCTTCTAAAGCGGACGCAAACCGCCATTAAACGAGAAGAGGCGCGCTCAGAACGATTGGAAAAAGATTTCTCTGAAAATGAGCTGAAACTGGCCGAATTAGAGGGGCTGCTGAATGAGCGCCTCGGCGTATATGGCGAATTATTTGGCATTGTTCGGCAAGTGGCCGGCGAAACCAAAGCACAGGTCGATGAAAGCGCTATTTCTGGCGAGTTGCAAGGCCGCGCTGCCCGTCTCGAAGTGCTAGCCAAAAGCAAAGGCTTGCCGCCCATGGCCGAGCTTGAACATTTGTGGTTCGCCTTGCAGCAAGAAATGACGGCCCAGGGCGAAGTGAAACGCTTTGCCGGGGAAGTGATTAATTTAGATGGCTCATTGCGCAATGCTGAAATTTTGCGCGTTGGCCCGTTCACCACTTTGGCTGATGGTCAATTCGTCCGTTACGCCGGTAATGGCCGTTATGCCGACCTCGGTCGTCAGCCGCCAGCCCGCTTTGGCGACGCCGCTGATGATTTGTTGGATGGTGAAGCAGGCGATTTGGTCGCGGCACCAGTTGACCCGTCACGCGGGGCGATTTTGAACCTGTTCTTACAAATGCCAACTTTGGCAGAGCGCATTAATCAAGGTGGTCTTGTCGGCTATATTATTATCCTGCTTGGCTTGTTTGGTGTTGGCGTGGCCATTGAACGTATCGTTCGACTAACGATGACGGCGCGGGCCGTGAAAGCGCAATTGGCCAATGGGCAAGCTTCGGGTGACACGCCATTGGGGCGCGTTTGGGCAGCTTATGAGTCAAATGGCTCAGCCAATGTCGAAACCCTGGAACTGAAGCTAGATGACGCGATTTTGAAGGAAATGCCAGCCCTTGAAAAGAATTTAGCATTACTCAAACTCCTATCAGGGGTGGCGCCGCTTTTGGGGCTATTGGGCACGGTCACCGGTATGATTTTGACCTTCCAAGCGATTACCTTATTTGGCACCGGTGACCCGAAACTCATGGCGGGCGGTATTTCGCAGGCCTTGATCACCACCGTGCTTGGTTTGGTCGTGGCGATTCCGATTTTGCTGCTGCATTCCGTGGCCGCCACGCGGTCGCGTGAAATCGTGCAAGTTCTCGAAGAGCAAGCAGCTGGCATGATTGCCGTGCATGCGGAGAAGAAATAGCGGAGCGGGACAGTGGAATTTAGCGAAATTCTTTGGCTGTTTTTGAACCCATTTGAGGCGGTGCGCGGCGTGCGTGACTTCCTCGAATTGGGCGGCAATGTGCTGGTTATCATTATGTTGGCGACGCTGGTGCTATGGGCGTTAATTTACGAGCGCTATAGTTTTCTGCGGCGTGATTTTGAGCTGCTCAAACAGCGACGTTTGGCAGAATGGCAAGCTCGTTCGGAACACAAAAGCTGGAACGCGCGGCGTATCCGCGAGATGATTATCTCCGACGCCAAGCTCAAAACATCAGCCAATTTGTCCTATATCAAGGTCCTCGTGGCCTTGGCGCCATTTCTTGGCCTATTGGGCACCGTAACCGGCATGATTGAAGTGTTTGACGTCATGGCGGTAACCGGCTCGGGCAATGCGCGCGCCATGGCGGCCGGTATTTCAAAAGCCACTTTGCCAACCATGGCCGGTATGGTTGTGGCTTTGTCTGGACTGTTTTTCACATCAAGTTTGGAGCGCAAGGCCGAATGGTCGGTTGAGCAGCTTGAAGACCAATTGGAATTGGCCGATTAGGCCCAAGGGGTAGGGAATGAGACGTAGACACACACGCCGAGAGGAAGACACAGCGATTGATATGACGCCAATGCTCGACATTGTGTTCATCATGCTGATTTTCTTTATCGTGACCGCAACTTTCGTCAAGGAAAGCGGCATTGATGTGACGCGGCCAGATGCCGAGACTGCGGTGAAGCAATCGCGGGTTGGTATTCTCATCGCCATTCGCGACAATAATGAAGTTTGGATCAATCGTCGGCAGATTGATCTCGCCGCCGTGCGTGCCAATGTTGAGCGCTTGCACGCCGAAAACCCACAGGGTGGGGCAGTGATTCAAGCCGATAAAGGGGCGGAAACTGGTACTTTGATTGAAGTGATGGATCAGGTTCGTTTGGCTGGCGTTGGCTCTATTGCTATTGCGGCGGAAGAGAAATAATGAATTTAGCCATGGTCAATCTTCGAGTTCTTGCATCCGCCGGTTTGGCGCTGGTGACGACGATTGCCTTATTCTTGACCATGAAAGTTCTGATTACCGGCCAAAATTACGAAGTTGAGGAAGAATTGGCGTCTTTTGGAATTGATTTTGTCCGTGTCGAACGCGAGGAAGAGCTCAACACCAAAGACCGCGCCTTAAAGCGACCGAGCCAAGAACAGCCCGATGAGCCACCGCCACCGCCAAAATTGCAACAGGCCAGCCGTCCGAATATGGACAATGCCTCAATGAGTGCTGATTTGAGCGGTTTTGATTTGGGTGGCATGAATTTAGACGCCCCCGTTGATGGCGACGCGTTAGCCATTGTCCGCGTTTTACCGCGATATCCAAGTCGCGCTTTATCGCGTGGCATAGAAGGCTGGGTGCTTTTGGAGTTCTCGATTGACCAATTGGGCAGGGCGATGAACCCAACAGTGGTCGAAGCTGACCCGCCAGGTATTTTTAACAGCTCAGCCATGCGCGCAGTGACCAAATGGAAATACCGCCCGATGGTTGAAAATGGCAAACCAGCAGTGCGCCATGGTGTGCGGCAATTATTCAGCTATGAGATTGCCAAATAGATAGATTATTCAGGACGAAGCGATGAAACGATTGGCCAGTATATTGTTAACCTTGACGCTTTTTGCCGTGCCAATAAGCCTGTCTGGCTGGCAATCGGCCGAGGCGCAAAGCGCTAAAAAGGAAAAGCCATCAAAGCCCAAAACCGTTCGCTCGGAAGTGCTTGGCAAAAACGCTTTTAAGCGTATTGAAGAAGCACAGAACTTATTAGCCGAAGAAAAATATACCGAGTCCTTAGAGGTTCTGCAGTCAATGCTCGATAGCGATCGCTTTAAGCCCTATGAAAAAGCGGTTGCCATTCAGACCATGGGCTATGTCTATGCCGGACAGGGCAATTATCCCAAGACCATCAGCACATTTGAGCGCGCCATCGCCACCGGCGATTTGCCTGAGCGCGTGGTTAATGGCCTCAGCTATAATTTGGCGCAGTTAAATCTGGCTGAAGACAGGCCTGAAAAGGCGCTCGAATTACTTGATAAATGGTTCGCCGGCTTTGAAGGTGACCCGCCAGCCGAGGCTTTTGCTTTGAAAGCGCAGGCGCATTTGTCGCTTGATCAATTCTCTTCGGCTGAAGATGCCATTCGCAATGCACTGTCGCGCGTCGAAGAGCCAAAACAGCAATGGGTACGTGTTTTACTCTCAGTTTTATTGCAACAGGAACGCTATAAAGAAGCGCAGCCGGTTTTAGTTGATGCGGTTGAGCGCTGGCCCGGGGTGAAGGCTTTTTGGCAGCATCTGACCTCAGTATATTATGAATTAAATGATGAGAAACTCGCCTTTGTCGCGCAGCGTGCCATGCATGTGCAGGGCATGTTGACCACCAGCCGCGAATTATCATCCATGGCGCAGCTCTATCTGTATCACAATGTGCCGATTAAAGCGGCGCAGATTTTGCAGGTCGGTATGGATAATGGCACCATTGAAAAGACCGAAAAAAACTATGAGACATTAGCGCTGGCCTATATGCACGCGCGCGAATGGTCGGACTCAATTGAACCGCTGACGCGCGCTGCTGAAATGTCGGATAAGGGCAAATTTTACGTTCAATTGGCCGAGTCTTATGTGCAAGACGAGGAATGGGCCAAGGCGGAAGCGGCTTTGGTGAAAGCGCTTGATAAGGGCGGTCTCGACAATGAAGCCAATAGCTGGTTGCTGCTGGGCATCGCGCGCACCCGCATTGAACAATATGACTCAGCCATTAAAGCCTTCCGAAAAGCCGGTGATGATGATGAATTGGCGAAGGATGCGTTTCGCTGGATTCGTTCAATTGAGCGCCGTTTGGCAGAAAAAAAACGCGAAGCCGAACAAGGCGACGGCTGATTTAGCCATAAGCATTATAGGCCTGCACCAAGCCCTGATTGGTGAGTTGTAACAGGCGCTGGCATTGTTTTAGACTGTCCAAGACTTTATGGCTGTTGGTCTGATTGGCGCTGCTCTTGCGCCCACTTTCGGCCAACGCTTGCGACCACGTATCTGCGCTTTCATGCGGCGGGTAATTCGTCTCCAGCGTAGAGATGACCTGCTGTAAGTCATAATTGCAGATTTTTTCCATAATCTCATCGCGCGACGCGCCGGGTGGGGCATTGGTCGGCAGACTGGCGCAGGTGAATTGAGCATGCATCAATAAGGCCAGCCGAATGCAATGAAACAAGATTTGGTTTTGCGTGGCAATATCTGCTTCGGCCGAAAGCCCCAATTGAATTGTGTCTTCAGACTCTTGCAAAACCCCTTCAAGCAAATCGCCGTCGGCCCGCAGGCGATAGAGGAATTGCCGTAATTTGGCATTGGCATTGCGTTTGTAAAGCTGTTGGGCGACCACGCGATATTGCAAGCGCACAGGATTATTGCCTTGCGAAATCGACCGCGAAATCCAGAAATTCGGATCTTGGAAATCACCATAGGCGGCCAGCACTGGCAAATGCGTATTGCGCCAACTGCCCAAAACCATGTCTAAGACAGTGCGCCCACGCGGCGATTTGGTGAAAATCATAGTGAAGCGATTAGGGTCAATGCGCGCCGCGCGTCCTATGCCGAAGGTAACATTAGTGGGCAGCGACAATTGCTGCAAAATTGCATTATGCGGAATAGCGCGAATACGCCGTGGCGTGAAGGTAGATTGCTCCATTGGCCCGCTTGCTTGGCGGATTTCTGGCCGCGAGCCGGTTGGAATTAAGAAGTTGCGGGCAAAGCCACTGAGGATGAAACGATAGTCATCATCGTGATACAGGCTGTCTTGCTGGGTGATGATCTCATTATAGAAATCCCAGACGAAATCAGCGTCGTCGTAAAATTCATCGCTCAGTGCATCTTCTGTTGGTTGAAAGCGGGCGCATAAAAGCTGCATCAGCGCCGCTTCACCAATTTGCTGATCGGCGAACCATAAATAGCCGTCGCCGCCTTGGAAGCTGAATTCATGCGTCAGTGCTATATTATGGCGCTGGAAACGGGCCAAAACCCATGGGCTCATAATATAATCCATGCGCTGTTTCAGAGAGCCCGGATGGCCTCCGCGCCCGCAGGATTCGCCATGCGTGTTGAACACAATGGCGCGTAAATCGGTCAGCTGGCTATCGGCAATAGCGGCCGCTAAATGCGATTGCAGACGCTCAATCGCCAAAACCGCCGCGATTTGCCCCATAAAGCGACCGGCATCTGAAAAGCCAGTCTGCACCGCAATAACGCCGCGTTTTTTAACATGCGCGCGATAGGCGGCTTGTTCGAGCATTTGCGCCACTACGCGGCCGCCATTGCGCAATGCATTGGGGGTTTCAAACAGTGGCGAAATATCGAGCTGATCGGCGACGCCGAAATAGCGCGCCAGCGCCAGGGCGCTCAGCACAATACTGGCCTGGTCGCATTCGGCGATTAGGAAGCGAATGGGCATAGACTTGTCGATATGTTTGGCGATTTGCGCCGCCAAGATTAACTGTCGATTGACCGTGCCATCCTCGGCGTCGAGATCTGCGAAATTCGTGCTGACCGGTTTGACCTTTTCGGCATAGCTGCTGACGCGGCGTAGAAATGTCCGCGAGCTTAGCCGTTCATCAGGGGTAATCGGTAAATGCGCGTCCATGGCGTGCAGCACTTGCTGCGCATTAACCCGTAAATGCAAAGCTGCCGTGCCCATGCCGCCGCGCTGAATATGCGTGCGCAAAACCAATAGCTCTTGTTTGAGCGCCTGATGGCTGGCCTGTTTAATGGCCGCGTTCAAATGGCGGACGGCAGGTTTCGTGTCCAGCCAGCGGTCGCCATTGTCACCGGTGAGCAAATTAGCCGCTGCCACCAAATTATCTTTATCGCTCATATCCTTCTCAAAGGCCTGCTGCTCCAATTTGGCAGCCACCCCAGCCTTTTCGGCTGTGCTCAAAAAGCGTGCAAGACCGTCAGGTATCGGCTTGCCGGATTGGCTCAAGCCATCGGCAATGACCTGCGCCATGGCGAGATATTCGTCCAATTTGGCGGCCTTTTCGCTTAGTTTTAAGCGGAATGTGTCAGTCCATTGAATGTCGCGCCGCCCATCAAGGTCATAGCCGACCCAGCTGGCGACACTGACTAATTTGGGGGTCAATTTGGTGTAATCGCGGGGAAAGCTTTTTGCCGCTTGGGCAAAAATAAGGCGGCTAGTCTGGTCAATTACCTGATGCATCACGGTAATGCAGTCTTGCGCTAGCTCATGTTCGCCTTGCAAGCTGGGCGGCTGAGCGCGAATAATATCTTCGGCGGTTAATTTGCCACGCGATGCTTTGCCAGCCGCCGCCGATAAGACGCGTTGGCGCATTTTCGGGGTCAGGGCGAAAGTCGGGTGGGCGGTGACCACCAGACCTATGGCTTCGCTTTCTACCCATTTGCGGAAAGCGGCAAAGCCCAATTTAGCTTGATTAGCAACCAACCGTTTGAACTGGCGTTGCCAATCGTCAATCTCTGGCACACCAGCGCGCGCTGCCAAGCGCTCACCGCGCGCATTGGCCGACGACCGACACAGATCGCATAAAATATCTTCCAATTGGCTGAGCGGCAGATGACCAGTTGCGATGTGTTCCGACAAGCGAAAGGCCAATAATTTGGCTGGATTGGCGTGCGGGTCTTGCGCACGCATGGCTAAAAACCCCATCAAATCATGGCGAAGAGAAGCTGCATTTACCTTTTGTGCGGTCATTTGGTTTTATTTTACGACCTTTGTTGTTGCGCAAAAGCGGTGACTTGCGCCCAATCGGCTTGCGCCACCGCTGCCTTATCAATCATCCATGAGCCGCCGATGGCGACCACATTAGACAGTGATAAATATTCCTGCATATTTGCGCCGTGAATACCACCCGTTGGCATGAAAGAAATATTAGCCAGAGGGGCGGCGAGGGCTTTTAGGGCTGCACTGCCACCAATTGCACTGGCGGGAAAGAATTTTTGCACTTGATAGCCGCGCTCAAAAGCCGAAATCGCCTCGCTAGCACTGGCGACCCCAGGAAAAACCGGAATGTCGACTGTATCAAACAGATTAAACAGCGCATCGCTAGTGCCCGGAGAGACAAGAAAATCACTGCCAGCAGTGCAGGCCGCGTCAAATTGCTCGGTGCCGGTAATTGTGCCTGCGCCGATATGCAATTCTGGGCAGGCTTGTTTCATGGCTGAAATCGCGGCGGCGGCATGCGGCGTGCGAAATGTAACTTCCAAGGCCGTGTAACCAGCCGCTTGTAAGGCTTGGCCGAGCGGCGCCGCTTGTTCGAGCGCTTCAATGGTTATGACGGGCACAATCCGACATTCGAACATTATTTTTTTTGGGTCTGTCATCTTAGGCCTCGTTTTGTAGATAATGCGTCGCCGCGCCAATCAGCGGCGCCAACGGATTGACCAATAATCTGACCGGAATATCTTGCAAAAATTCGCCACTTGGCCATAGCGATGCAAAATTATCAATGGTTTCCGGCGTTGATAGGAAATTGGCCAAATGTCGCGCCACCCCACCGGACAAAACAACGCCGCCACGGGCCCCGCCAATCAGCGCCATATTGGCTAAACTGGCGACAATCACATCGGCCCGCAATTGGCATAAATCATGACAAAAAGCGTCGCCAGCAAGAGCATTTTCAATAATGTCTTGCGGCGTTAGGGCAGGCACCTCTATGCCATGCACTTCAGCCATAGCAATCACCAAAGCATCCAAATTGCCACCGCCACAAATCCGCTCAACCGACACATTCGGATTGCTGCGTTGCAAAACCCGATTAATATCATGTTGCAGTGGCGTGCGCGGGGCAAATAGGCTGTGTCCACCCTCACAAGCAATGGCAGTGCGTTTGTCATCATTGCCCACCAATAAGCAGGAACCAAAGCCGGTACCGGGGCCTGCGACCAATATTGGCGCATTCGGGTCGGCTGTGCCTGACTTTAATTCGATGAAACTATCACTGTTAACACGGGTGACAGAATAGGCCATGGCGGTGAAGTCATTCATTAAACAGACTTCGCCAATTTGACATTTTTCTTTAATTTCATTGGTGCGCAAATGCCAAGAGCGGTTGGTGAATTTCACTTCGCCATCATTGATCGGGCCAGCCACAGCGAGAACTGCAAGCGACGGACGATGGCCAATTTTTTTGACAAATTGGTTCATTGTTTCATCGAAACTATTGAACTCATTGGCTGTGAATTTTTCAAAATCTGTCAGCACAATGCTTTCTTTGCCAGCCGTTCTAGCGATTGCAAATCGGGCGTTGGTTCCGCCAATATCACCTACTAAGAACATTTATTTCTCCCCAATGCCAAATAGCGACGCACCGCTTTCGGCTGAGCTTATTTGCCCTTTTAAATTTTCGAATAATTGCCGCCCAAAACCAGCTTGAACGTTTGGCTGCGGCATGGGCGCACTGGCGCGAGCCGCAAAATCGGGCGCGTCAATACTCAGTGTGCCAGCGATGCTATCCAATCGAATAAGGTCGCCGTCTTGAACTTTAGCCAATGGCCCGCCGCGTTTGGCTTCGGGGGTCATATGAATAGCGGCTGGCACTTTGCCAGAAGCGCCAGACATGCGGCCATCGGTAATCAGGGCAACTTGAAAGCCACGGTCTTGCAGCACTGATAACATTGGCGTCAGCTTATGCAATTCTGGCATGCCATTTGCCGCTGGCCCTTGAAAACGCAGCACAACCACACAATCGCGCTCCAATTGGCCAGCCTCAAAAGCCGCCTGCACGTCGTCTTGATTATTGAAAACAGCCGCTGGTGCCGCAACCACTCGATGCGCTTGCTTCACCGCCGAGGTTTTGATGACACCACGCCCCAAGGCGCCGTCCAGCAAACGTAAGCCTCCCTCTGCATCAAACGGTGCGTCACAATCGGTCACCACTTCTTTGTCACCGCTGACATCCGGCGACGGGCGCCATGAAAGCACGTCATTTTCAAGCATGGGTTCGCTGGCATAAGCGCGCAAACCGTGGCCGTTTATTGTTGTCACATCATCATGCAAAAGACCGCTTTTCAGCAAGGCAGCAATAACAAACCCAATGCCGCCAGCGGCATGGAAATGATTAACGTCGGCCTGACCATTTGGATAGACCCGTGTTAACAGCGGCACGATTTTCGAGAGATCATCAAAATCTTGCCAGTTGATGACAATCCCTGCGGCCCGCGCAATGGCTGGTAAATGCAGAGTATGATTGGTTGACCCGCCGGTCGCCAAAAGACCAACCATGGCATTGACGATCGATTTTTCATCAATCACCTGCGCCAAAGGTGTATAGGCCTCGCCCATTTTCGAAATCGCAGCGGCGCGGCGCGTGGCCTCGCTGGTCAACTGGTCACGCAATGGGGTATTTGGTGGAATAAATGAGGCGCCGGGGATGTGTAGCCCCATAAATTCCATAAGCATTTGATTAGAGTTTGCCGTGCCGTAAAAAGTGCAGGTGCCAGCGCTATGATAACTATCGCATTCGGCTTGCAATAATTCATCTCGACTGGCTTTGCCCTCGGCATAGAGCTGGCGAATGCGGGCTTTCTCACTGTTCGGCAGGCCTGAGGCCATGGGCCCAGATGGCACAAAAATCGCCGGCAAATGGCCAAATTGTAGAGCGCCAATCAACATGCCCGGAACAATTTTGTCGCAAATGCCAAGATAAAGCGCCGCGTCGAAACTATTATGCGATAGGGCGACCGCTGTGCTCATGGCAATCACGTCGCGTGAGAATAATGATAGCTCCATGCCCGGCTGGCCCTGTGTCACGCCATCGCACATTGCCGGCACACCGCCAGCGACTTGCGCCGTGGCGCCGCAATCGCGTGCCGCTTGGCGAATAAGTTCAGGATAACGTTGATAGGGCTGGTGAGCCGACAACATATCATTATAGGCAGTGACAATCGCAATATTCGGCCATTTGCCACCGAGCAGGGCTTGTTTATCATGCGCCGGACAAGCGGCAAAAGCGTGCGCCTTATTGCCCGCTGATAGGCTGTCGCGCGGTGGGGTTGCGTTTTGCGCCGCCGCAACGCCGTCAAGATAGGCGCGGCGGGTGTCCTTTGAACGTTCAATAATACGCCGCGTGATGGCTTGGATATTCGGATGCATTATTGCTCTCCCGTCAGGGCGAAAACATGCAGACGATCGCCAAGAATTGCTGCGGCGCGGCCAATCGGCGAGGCGCTTAAATCTTTATCCATACAGTGATTGAACAATGTCAAACGCGCATCGCCTTTAAGAATTAAAAACGCTTGAACGCTGCCAGCTAAAAACCGCCCGGTAATGGTGATGCGGTCGAGGTAAGCGCCGGTAACCGGTGTTTGGGGCGCTGTGATACCGGCCACGTCCGATGGCGTATCTACGGCGCTGACAGCATCATATTCAGCGGCTTTTTCAAACCAAGATGCTGTATGTGCATCGGGCCCCATGCCCAAAATGGTGAGGCCTATCGGCGGCAGGCTGGCATAGTCAGCGGCGACGTGGGGCGCGGCTTCTTGTGGTGTGGGGTGTGCGGTCTTCATTTCAACAAATGGTGATGCACTGGCAGTTTTAGCGCGCAAAGTGGTGTTGATTAAACGGGTGTTGGAGCCATCATTGTCGCCGCCGACCCAACGTTCATCAACCAAGGCCATATGGATATTCGACCAATCAAGCGCCGCCGCGCCCAAGGCGGTGTAGAAGGCAACTGGCGAGGAGCCGCCCGATAGTAATAGGCTCTGCGGCGTGCCATTTTGCGACATTTCTAGGGCGTTGCAGCTGGCCGCTACCAATGCCTCGGTCATGGCCGCATCATCGCTAAACTGGGTGAGTTGGAAACTCATGCGCCATCCTCAATATCATCATTCCACCAAGCGCGTCCGTCCCGGTCGAGCAGCAAAGAAGCCTGCAATGGCCCATCTGTGCCAGCCGCATAGTGTTCTAATTTCTGATCTGCTTTATCCCAAGCGGACAGCAAATTATCGGTCCACGACCAAGCCGCCATAACTTCTTCAAGCCCCATAAACAGAGATAGATTACCGCGCACAACATCCATCAATAGACGCTCATAGGCGTCTGGGTATTTCAGGCTTGAGAAACTGCGGGCATAAAACAAATCAAGCGGAATGGAACGCAGCGTCATGTGTCCCGGGCCCGGTTCTTTCACCTGCATGAACAAGCGCATGGCTTCATCAGGCTGCAGGCGCAAGACCAAACGATTGGGCTGATTTTGCCCTTCACCAAATACATTATGCGGTGTCGATTTGAATTGAATGACAATCTCCGAACGCCGCGCGTGCATGCGCTTACCGGTTCGCAAATAAAATGGCACGCCAGCCCAACGCCAGTTAGCGATTTCGGTTTTAATGGCAGCGAAGGTCTCGGTTTCACTGTTTTTAATGTCATCGGGTAGGGTGTCGCGATAACCAGCGACGCGCGTGTCGCCAATGTGGCCGCTGGTATATTGCCCGCGCACCGTATTATTGCTCACCGTTGCCGCGTCAAATCCTTTAAGTGCGTTGAGCACTTTAATCTTCTCGGCCCGCACATTGCCAGCGTCCAGCGAATTCGGCGGCTCCATAGCAATCAGGCATAAAAGCTGTAGCAAATGGTTTTGCATAATGTCGCGCACCGCACCGGCTTTGTCATAATAATCATGGCGGCCTTCGACCCCCAAGGTTTCAGCCACGGTGATTTGAATATGGTCAATGGTTTGGTTTGACCAAAGCGGCTCAAATAACATATTGGCAAAACGCAAAATCAGCAGATTTTGAACCGTCTCTTTGCCTAGATAATGGTCCATGCGGAAAATACTGTTTTCCTCAAACACGGCCTCAACGCCATCATTGATCCGCTGCGCTGATTGCAAATCCGAACCAATCGGCTTTTCCAAAACCACGCGCGATAGGGGTGACTTCAAGTCAGCCGCGTCAATCGCCTGACAAATTGGCACGTAAAGCCGAGGCCCGACCGCTAAATAAAAAATTCGAGGTCGATCTTCGCCAGCAAAGTTGTCGCGCAGCGGGCGCCAGTCGGTCTGAGGGTCCGTGGCGTCAATTTCGTGATAGCTGAGTAGTTTGACAAAGCCTTGCCACATATCTTCAGGCCACGCACCTTCGGTTGCCGCTTGGCAGCAGTCTCGCACCATGTCGATATAGGCAGGGGCATCCATGACACTGCGGGCGACGCCAATAATATTACTGCTGGCATCGATTTGACCGTCGCAATAGCGATGAAACAAAGCGGGCAATAGCTTTTGCCGCGAGAGATCGCCGGATACGCCAAATATCACAATGTCAAATGGATCGACGGGTACAAATTCAGCCACGTTTCCCTCCTATTAAAGGCATGTTCTAAATAGACGAAAAATGACAACGTTGTCAAACGACTTAAACGCGAGAAGTCCTAAGCAGAAGACAGTTACGCTTGTACGGTTTGGCTACGTCGTCCGACCTCGTGTCCATCACGGGCAGCTGTCGCGCACCATAATTTCCGTCGGAAATTCAAAATCATTCTCGACGCGCTCTTTTGTGTCGATCCAATCGATTAGTTTTCGGGTCGATAATTTAGCCATTTCTTCGATTGGCTGAGCCAGAGACGTAATGGGGGGCCACATGGAGCGGGCAAAAGCGCTGTCGTCAAAGCCAACGACGCTGATATCCTCTGGCACTTTCATGCCAGTCCGCAAAGCGGCGATAATGGTGCCAATCGCCATTTCATCATTGCCAGCAAAAACGCCGGTCACTTTAGTTTTTGATTTGGCTAGCGCCTCAAAGGCGGCAAAGCCTGACTGCATCGAGAAGTCGCCGCCAATGCGCATCATATCTTTACGTTTCAATCCGTGTGCCTCAATGGCCGACCAAAAGCCTGCCTCGCGCTGTGAGCTAGCAGTGTGCGTATCGAGGCCGCTGATGAAGGCCAATTTGGTGTGGCCGCGCTCAATCAAAAATTCGGTCATTTTGCGGCCAGCGGTTTTTTCATCAATGAACACATTAATGCAATGGCGCTTTTTAATGCCCGGCGAAATCAGCGAGCAGGGGATGCCGCGTTTTTCAATCTCCCGGATGACCGCTTTATCATCGCTAATCGGTGGTGATAAAATCACCCCGTCAACCGGCGTGCGTGTCAGATAATCCAGCAGCGAGTCCTTATAGCTGCGGTTTTGAGAGCTGAGACGCTCGGCCACAGCGTAATAACCTTTTTCCGAACACGCTTCACGCATGCCGTCATAAATACCCGACAAATAATCCATATTCGGATTGTCATAAAAATGAATGAGTACGAAGGAGCGTTTGCTGGCCAATTGGCGGGCTGAAATATTTGGCCGATAGCCCAGATCGCGTGCTACGCCGAGCACTAAATCACGCTTTTGCTGGCGTACATTCGGAGAATTGTTGAAAACCCGCGACACGGTTTTGATGGAGACGCCAGCTTTCTCAGCAATGTCTTGAATTGTTAAATTTTTTTCATCATTCATTGCTCTAACTCTCCGGCAACTAAAATAAGCCTTATTTGCTTCTACTCAAGCCCTAATAGTCACCTCGCTACAATCGACGAAGCACAAGCTTAGGGGCACGATTTCAGTTCCGTTTTTTGAAGTTTGGCCGCATGCAGGCTTATGGCCAGCGTGCCATTTGTTTCAATTGCCAATGGCGATTGAATGTTCCGCGTGTCCAAACCTGCCGCAACAAAGCAGGCCATCGGAATATCCAAATTCTGCCATGTGTTGAGACCGACTGAGTTCAGCGCCCTGCTAATGTCGACATTAGCTGAACAGCCATCGCCGCACGCCATGCCAAGAGTGACCGAGTCGCTCGGGGCTTGGTCAAGCCGATAGGTGAGGCGCAGGGCCAATTGATCGGCGTCGCCAAGGGTTGTCAGGTCGACCGAGCGCTGTGTGAGCAATTTGGCGATGCCTCGGCTCGAGCCTTGCCAGCTGAGCTGTCGCGAGTCTTCTTGCGCTTGATAATCGATACCGCGCGAGCGTATCACGCCGCCAAGACTGGCGGTGTTAAACGGGGCGGCTGGGGTTTTCCAATTTGAGCTGTCGCCGAGATAAAAACTAAAGGGTGCGCTGGCTGCGCCTTTGGCCATCAGTTGGCCATCAAAAGCCCCACCGGCTGATTGCACTTTAGCATCTTCTGGCAGGCTGGCAGTGTTTGGGTGGCTGGCATATGACAAGCCAAAGCCAAACGGGAATTGCACATTATCTGGGGTGATGGTCAATAGGCTTTGACCGCGCCCATTGGACGGCCAGGCGAAAGATAATTTACCGACAAAATCATGGTTGATTTGGCCATCTGCCGTCTTCATTAAAACGTCGGCGACACCGGCGCCCTGCGTGCCCGGCAGCCAAGCCACCACAAAGGCGTCTGAACGATTAATATGCGGGTTGACGAAAAGCGGGCGGCCAGTCAGGAAAACTGAGACCACAGGAATTCCGCTGGTTTGCAATTCTTGCAAAACGGCGAGGTTTTCGCCATCGGCAAACTCAAAAACCACATCACTCATATCGCCTTTGAATTCGGCATAAGGGGTTTCGCCAAACACAAAAATCACCGCATCGGGCTTGGTCGTGTTTTTAACCCCTTTGGCATCCGCCGCCCAACTGATGGTACCGCCAGCTTGCGCCACGGCATCTTGCAGGCCAGCGAAAATTGTCTCTCCGGTTTCAAACTCGCTATTGGCGTTATTGTCGCCTTGCCAAGATAATGTCCAACCGCCGGTTTGCTGCTGCATGGAGCGCGCCGCCTCGCCGACCACCAGAATATTCTTGCTTGGGTCAAGCGGCAGTAGGGCGTCATTGTTTTTAAGCAGCACCAGAGATTTACGCACGGCTTCGCGGCCAACGGCTTGGTGGTCAGCTGTGCCGAGCAGGGCACGGTCAGTGCCGCGTCGCTGAGAGGGCAGGCCAGCGTCGAGCAGGCCAGCGCGAATTTTCACCTTAAGGATGGAGAGTACGGCTTCATCGAGGCGCGCTTGAGGCACTGTGCCGTCTTTGACCTGCGCCAATAAAGTTTCATACAAGCCCTTCCAGCTATCCGGTGCCATATACATGTCGACGCCAGCGAGCAGGGCATCAGGACAATCGGTAGCGGTGCAGCCGGGGATTTCCGCATGGCCGTTCCAATCGCCAATAACGAAGCCCTCAAAGCCCATTTCATCGCGCAAAACATCGGTCAGCAGCATTTTTGAGCCATGCATTTTTTCGCCATTAACGCTGGAGAAAGAGGCCATAACCGTCTGCACTTTATTATTTATCGCTGCGCGATAGGGGAAGGCGTGAACTTGTTTGATGTCGTTGAGCTGGCCAATTGTGTCGCCCTTATCAATGCCAAATTGGGTGCCGCCGTCGCCAACAAAATGTTTGGCTGTTGCCACCACATGGGCGTCGTCGAGGAAGGCTTCGCTGTCGGGCATGCCTTGCAGACCTTGCAATATGGCTTCGCCCAAATCAGACACTAGTTTTGGATCTTGCGAATAGCTCTCATAAGCGCGTCCCCAGCGCATATCTTGGGCCACGGCCACTGTCGGGGCAAAAACCCAATCGAGACCTGTGGCTTTAACTTCCGTTGCCGTCACCATACCAATACGCCGCAAGAGATCGCTGTCTTGGGTGGCGCCAAGCGCTGAATTGTGCGGAAAGATGACGGCCATTTGCAAATTATTATGGCCGTGAACCGCATCCGTACCCCAAATTGCAGGAATGCCAACGCCACCATCTGATGTGTCAGTTGACGCTATCCAATAGGCATCGGCCAAATCAACCCAGGCTTGCCAGCTTGCGGTTTTCTTACCGCCCGGCGCCGAATTGCCACCATTGAGCACGGAGCCAAGGTGATAATCCTTGGCATCTTGCGGGCTGACAGTAGAAATGTCGCCCTGAATAACCTGACCGACTTTTTCTTCTAAGGTCATCCGATCAAGCAGTGCCTGCGCGCGAATTTGCGTGTCATCAGGCTCGCCACAGGCGGCCATGAGACTGCTTAAAATGAGCGCCGCGAAAATCTGCCCCAGGGGGTTGCGCTTGAGCTTATTCATTGTTTTTGGTGCACCTAATTGCATATTATTTGGCGTGGTCATATCGGCTGGCTCCCGTTAAATCGTCGATTCTTTGGCTGCCCCATGGGCGGCTTTTTTCTTTGAATTGCTTAGTAATGAGCTTAGTAAATTTCTGACAACGTTGTCAAATACACCGTCATTGTGACGCCAAATTGCCCTTTAATACTGTGACATATTTGCCGCAGGAGAGGGAAATCATGTCGAGACTGTGAATAGGGTTTGGTTCCATATTGGCCGTAGGGTTGTCGATAAAACCATATAAAAACATTAGCTTAATGGAAGGTTGTCGGGTTTGATGGCGAGAAGTTTTATACACTCCCAATCGGAGATTTTCGTCATGCGCCCTTTGATATTGACAGCGGTAGACAATTTTTTGTTAACTTGATTTTCTTACGAGTTAGTGAGTCCGCAGATGCTAGCGTTTCACGTGAACGGCCTTTGCGAAATGAGTAAATGTTTGGGAGGTATCAAACAATGTTTAGTAAAAATAGGTTTGCGTATGGTCGCAAAGCTCTTTTGGGAATTACCGCTGCGACAATGGCTCTGACGTCTTCGGTCGCATTGGCCCAAGAGGCAGCCGAAGCCACTGATGAAGTTGTGGTAACCGGCATTCGGAAGGCTCTTGAAAATTCAGTTGATTTGAAAAGAAATGCTAAAGGTATTGTCGATTCAATTTCAGCTGAGGACATGGGTAAATTTCCAGATTCCAACCTAGCTGAATCTTTGCAGCGGGTTACAGGTGTATCGATTGATCGTGATCAGAACTCTGGTGAAGGCAAGTCCGTGACTGTTCGCGGGTTTGGCGCGGATTACAATTTGGTGACGCTGAATGGCCGCATGATGCCGACTTCGACATTGGGCAATTTCGCTTCTGCACCGAGCACGCGTTCGTTTAATTTCGGTGATCTTGCGCCTGAAGCAGTGGCTGGTGTAGATATCTATAAGACATCGAAAGCCTCGGTCGCTTCTGGTGGCATGGGATCAACCATTAACATTCGCACATCTCGTCCGCTTGACGCGCCAGGCTTTAATGCCACGGTTGCTGTTAAGGGCATAAATGATAAGTCATCTGAAGAGTCATATGACACTGAAACATCAGTGCTCATCTCAGACACGTTCTTCGATAACCGTATTGGTATTGCCTTGACGGCTATTAATTCTTCCTTGAGCCACACTAATGCCTCATACCGGCATCAGTGGAGTCCGTTTGAAAGCATTTCAGGCAACTCGCTTGATGCAAATAATGAGGCAACAGATCTTTTGAACGGTGTTAATCCGTTGACTGGTGTTACAGGAATTGAAGACGGAACCCTGATTGCGAACATCAACGGTGCCGCCGGTTATTACATTAATGACTTGGAACAAGAGCGTGACAACTTTCAGATTACCTTCCAGGCTCGTCCTTTTGATAATTTGACGTTGACCTATGACAATATTGTCGCCGAGTTGGAACACCAAGTTCGCAGTCGTGATTTGACGGTCTATGTTGCTGAAGGCACTGGCAACAGTCGCACCATGAACTCTGTTTACAGCACTGATGGAAGCAATCCAGCTTCAATTCAGACACTAAGTTATAACCATGCCGACATTTTTGGGGCGTATAATAGTTCAATGGGTCTTCAGAAGAACACCACGGAACTGGATGCACATGGTTTCAATGCTGAGTGGGATGTCAATGAAAACCTTACCTTGAGCTTTGACTTGAGCACGGCAAGTTCTGAGACAAAACCAGATAGCCCGTACGGTTCTATGGCCTATATTACCACTTCCGCAAAAGTGGCTCAGAAGGTAGATATTGACTATACAACTGAACTGCCGAGCATTAACATTTTTGGTGAATCAGCCGATTTGGGGAGCATGTACCTGCCCGGCAATCGTACCGCATGGCATGGGTTGGACGGTATTTATGCTGGCATGGACCTATATAATGCCCACCGTTGGCTCGCCGGAGCAGATAATGTATTTGCGTTCAACGAGAATGATTTGGATCAAGTCCAAATTAATGGTAGCTATGACGCGTCGGGTTCTAAGTTCAGCAAATATGTTGATGTCCTAGATTTTGGAGTGAGCTACTCGAAAAATGAAGTATCAACCGGATTTTTCCAGCAACCAGCCAATAACACTGACGGGATTCAGCCTCCATCGTGGGGTGATTGGCCTAACTATGGTGTATATTTCACTGTAGCGGACGGCCGTGATGCATTTTTCTATCAGGCGCATACCGAGGAGCTGCAACCTTACTTCAGTGATCTAGATGGCGCATCTAATATCCCGAACGCTATTTTGAACATTCCATATGAAAAACTGTTCACTATGTACCAAACATATGGTGCGTTTGAACATAATAATGCTCAAACTGACATTTGCCGCAACAATACACTAGCTGGCTGTTCCGACTTCACATACACACAGCAACGTAAATTGGAAGAGAAAACCACTTCTGTTTATGTGCAAGGGAGCAAGGCTTTCGAATTGTTCGAAAAACCAGCTTCGATTGTGGCCGGTCTGCGCTTCGAGCGTACCGAGGTCGTGTCTCAAAACTACATTCCGACCTACAGTGGAACGAAAATCACTGGTGACGATAGTGTAACTGCCCAAGCAACTGGTAGTTCAGCGTTTTTCACTACCAAGGGTGACTATAACTACGTTCTGCCATCGATTGACTTCGACATGGACCTTCGTGACGATGTCAAGCTGCGTGCCTCTGTAAGTCAGTCAATTGCTCGTCAAACTTACGACAAATTGGCAGGTGGTGTTGCAATTAACCCAGCTATTCAAAATGCCAAAACGGGCCCATTTGAGTATCAAGGGTCAGGTAGCGAAGGTAACCCAAACCTTGAACCGTTTGAGTCAACCAACTTAGACCTGTCTGCTGAGTGGTACTACGGTGCTTTGAGTTACGCCAGTATTGGCTATTTCACGAAAGAAACTCAGAACTGGGTTGGGACTGGAAATCGCTATGGTGCAGTTCAAGACATCCGTCACGCAGCCTACACAAATGGTCTGCTGAATGGTGCCGCGAACGACACTTTGTCGACCAGTGCAAACGATCTTGCTGTATTCAATATTTCTTTTAATGCTTCTACAAATCGCAAGGAAACAATTGACGGCTTGGAGCTTGCTATCCAGCATGACTTTGGTGATTACAACCCGCTGCCATTCATTGACCTGACTGGCTTTGGTATTATTGCCAATATGACCATTGTTGACAGTGATGCAAGCTACAACAATCAGACGCCGAATTCGGAAAATGATGGTCAGTTTGCTGTGGTTGGTATCAGCGATAGTCACAACTTGATTGCTTATTATGAGCGATTTGGCTTGAGTGCACGTGTTGCTTACAACTGGCGTGATCGCTTCCTCAACTATCAAGGTGCGTCTTCAGGATACACTGAGGAATATGAGCAACTCGACGCCAATGTAACCTACACAATCCCTGGCTCTTCTTTCTCAGTGAGCTATGACGGTTTGAACTTGACTGAAGAAGGTCGCGAGACTTTCGAGCGTAATAATCCATCATATAAAACGTGGGTTAGCCAAGGTCATGCCAAACATATTTTGGGTGTACGTTGGAAATACTAATCATCAATCTAACACTCGCTAGATTGTGAACATTTGGGGGCGGCGTCTGGATAACCAATATGGTTTGAGAGGCGCCGCCCTTATTTTTAGAATTTGCCCATGAGGGTTTGATTCTTAGCCAAACTGAGTGCTAGAGTTTTTCAAGGTAAGAAGACAACATGAGACAAATACTGAAATCAATTCGTCTTTTTTGCGTCGTCTTTGCAACTTTTACTTTTGCAATATCGGCTGCGCAAGCTGAGGCGGTCGATACGAAATGGAATCTGGTTTGGGCTGATGAATTTAATGGCACTGCTTTGGATGAGAGCAAGTGGTCCTATGAGGATGATTGCTGGGGTGGCGGCAATGAAGAACGCCAGTGCTATACGAAGAAAACTGAAAATGTGAACGTTGCCGATGGTGTGTTGACCATTCGTGCCATGAAGAAAAAAACCAGAGGCTTTGCCAACACACGCGCCGCGCGCGAGGGCGAGGTCGCCTTGCAGCCAGGCACCAAACGATATCAAAAAGTGAAACGGCCATTTTCGTCGGGACGCATTATAACCCGCCGCAAGGGCGACTGGACCTATGGTCGTATTGAAGCGCGGATGAAACTGCCAACAGGCCAAGGCCTATGGCCAGCTTTTTGGATGCTGCCGTCAGATTACGAATATGGCGGCTGGGCGGCATCTGGCGAGATTGACATTATGGAAGCGATTAATCTTGGCATGACCTGCGCCGATTGTCCGGGCGGGCGCGAAGACAAAGTTTATGGGACGCTGCATTATGGCGGCCCATGGCCCAATAATGAGCATCAGGGCGGCAATATGCATTTGCCGGCGCCGGCTGACGGTTTTCACACTTATACGGTTGAGTGGAGTGCGGGCCGAATGGACTGGTATGTCGATGGAATTCATTATTCGACATTGACGCAAGACCAGTGGTTCACAAAAAACACCAAGGGTACGCCCGGCCCAGGAGCGCCATTTGATCAACCATTTTATATTATTTTCAATCTCGCAGTTGGTGGCCTTTGGCCGGAGCGAGAGAATGATGTTGGTTTTTTTGCCACCGATTTCCCAAAAGACATGGTTGTTGACTGGGTAAGGGTTTACCAATGCGCGGAGGATCCGGAGACCGGGCGTGCGTGCCAAAAAAACTAACTGTTTAAGTTTAGAGTAATAGCTCGTTAATATTAATTGACTAATTGCTGTCGGGAGGCCCGTCTTAAGGGTGACAGTTGCAAGGGAGGAAGACCATGCTTTCAACAATCGATCTAACCGTCATCAGCTTATATGCTGTGGTTTTACTGGGCGCAGCGCTTTTTGTGTCGTTTCGCAAATCGCCTGAAAATATGTCCAGCGAAGATTATTTTCTGGCCGGCAAATCCTTGCCATGGTGGGCGATTGGCGCCTCGCTGATTGCGGCCAATATCTCTGCTGAACAAATCATCGGCCAGTCCGGTCAGGGCTTTGTTGTGGGGCTGGCGATTGCCGCTTATGAATGGCAAGCGGCCATTGTTTTGCTGATTACGGCAAAATATTTCCTGCCGATTTTCCTGAAGAAAAAAATCTACACCATGCCGCAATTTCTCGACACGCGCTTTGGCGGCGGCATTAAGTCATTGATGGCAGTGTTTTGGGTTGTTCTTTATACCGCCGTTAATCTGACAGCCGTGTTATGGCTAGGTGGCCTCGCCCTCAGCGCCTTTAGTGGCGTCGACGTGATGTCCGCGATGATTGGGCTGGCGGCCTTTGCGGTGATTTACTCGCTCTATGGCGGCCTGAAAGCGGTTGCTCTGACCGATATTATCCAAGTTGTGGTTTTGGTGACCGGTGGTTTTGTTATCACCGCCATCGTGTTGGCACAGGTCGGTAATGGCACAGGCGTGTTTGGCGGTCTTGGCATTTTAATGTCTGAAATTCCTGGCCATTTCAAAATGATTTTGGCGCCAGAACATCCAAGCTATGGCAATTTGCCGGGCATTTGGACGCTTCTGGGTGGCCTGTGGGTTCTGCATTTTTCCTACTGGGGATTTAATCAATATATCATCCAGCGCGCGCTTGGTGCGGAAAGCTTGGCCGAGGCGCAAAAAGGTTTGGTGTTTGCCGCCGCCTTGAAATTGCTGATTCCATTGATTGTTGTCATTCCGGGCATTGCAGCTCTTTATTTAGCGCAAAACGGTCAATTGGATATGGCGCGCTTATCGGCAAGCCCAGATTCGACTTATGGTATTTTGATGGAGCTGGTGCCAGAAGGCCTACGGGGTCTGGTGTTTGCCGCCCTGATTGCCGCCATTGTGTCGTCACTGGCCTCGATGATGAATTCTATCTCAACCATTTTCACCTTGGATATTTATCAAGGCTTAATGGTTAAAGGGCGTTCGGAGTCGCATTATGTGATGATTGGCCGGCTGACATCTGTCACCGCTATTATTATCGCCGTCTTGCTGGCCAAGCCGTTTTTGGGTGGCATGGAAAGTGCTTTCCAAACCATTCAAGAATATACTGGCTTCATTGCGCCGGGTATTGTTTCAGTGTTCTTGCTCGGCATGTTCTGGAAAGGCGCCAATGCACAGGGTGCTTTCGCGATATTGTTTGTCTCTATCGCCGCCAATATTGCTATGAAGTTCGTCGCGCCTGATTTGGCCTTCGTCATCCGTATTTGGATTGTCTTCATGGCGTGTCTGGTGGTTGGTGTGATTGCATCGCGTCTCGCCGGTCCTGCGCCTGCAGAGCGGATTATTGACCTAGGTGAAATGCACTTTGCCACGACCAGCGGTTTTAACCGCTCGGCGTTTGCCGTTGTTGTGGTGCTTATCGCGATTTATGGGTTTTTATGGTAAAAAAAAAGCTAATAAAAACAATAACCAAGTCTCTGCATGGTGGGTGCGTAATTGCGCTTTCGCTGGCTGTGACCTCACAAGTGGCGCTGGCCCAACGCGCCTTTGATACAGCCCTTGAGCGAGCCTCGGATTTTTCTTCCGAGCGCCCCCTCAAGGGCCTGTCATTGCCGATTTGGGGCGGCGTGCAGCTGGAAGCCATGCAGGTGGAAGCTGATCACCGACGGATGGAAATTTCCGTGCCGGTGCCGTTCTTGCCAGCGAGCCGTTTCCATCGGTCGGATTATGACATTGAAAGCGCCTATGGCTATGCCCGTCAAAAGGGCGGTGCGCAGAGCCTGCGCCTATCCTTGCCCTATGGTTTGACACTGGAGGCTGGCTCACGGATTGATTCATTTGGCGGTCGGTATAATGATTTTATCGGCTTAACGTTCCGCTGGTCAGATTTACGCCACCATCATCAGCGCGTCGCCGCCTATAAGGGCGGTGAGCTGCCACCGCGCGACGGACAATTCCCGTGGCTTGGCACGCTTGGCACAGTTGTGCTGATTGCAGCCCTTGCTGGTGGCGGCGGCGGTGGCAGTAGTGCCAGTGCCAGCAATAATGTAGATGAGGCCGCTGCGACTGATGGCAATTGGCAATTGGTGTGGAATGATGAATTCGGTGGCACCAGTCTGGACACCAGAAAATGGAGCATGACCGACAGCTATGGCCGCGACCAATGTTTTGGCGGCGGCAATAATGAACAGCAATGCTACACCACCAGCAGCAATAATATTGCCGTTGTCGATGGTAAGCTGGTGCTTATTGCGCGGCCGGAAGCTGGCTTGAACCAGGGGCGCAGCTATACATCGGGGCGGGTGCAAAGCTCTGGCAAGGCTGATTTTACCTATGGCCGGTTTGAGGCGCGCATTAAATTGCCAGCCGGGCAGGGCTCTTGGCCGGCGTTTTGGATGCTACCGACCGACCGCGCTTATGGCGAGTGGCCGCGCTCGGGTGAGATTGATGTGATGGAAGCGATTAACCTTGGGGTGAATGGCAATCAGGCGGTGCTTGGCACGTTACATTTCGGCACGCCGCACACTTACATTGGCGGGCAAACCACGATTACCGATATTAATGCTTTCAACACATTTGCCGTCGAATGGTTTCCGGATGAAATACGCTGGTCATTGAACGGCGCGCAATATGCTTCGCGCGGGCAAAGCGAGTGGTTTTCCAGCGGCGCTGCGGGCGACCCAAACGCGCCCTTTGACCGCAATTTTCACATGATTTTGAACTTGGCGATTGGCGGCAATTATCCCGGCGCGACAGACGGGCAAAACTTCCCACGGCAGATGGAAGTTGATTATGTGCGGGTCTACCAATGCGAAGGCGCCAGCGCCGCAGCGTGCAAATAAGCGCGGCTTATTGTTTGGACGTGGGGCGGCTGTGGCTGAGCATAGCCGCTGCTGGTGGTAACGAAAACGCAAAAGCAAACAGGAAAGCAGTTGAGAAAGTAATGTGGCCTTCTCAAATAGAAAAAGCAAAAGAGATGGCTAGAGAATGCGAAGCTA
>ENA-OUOG01001579-OUOG01001579.1-marine-metagenome-genome-assembly--contig:-NODE-1579-length-25960-cov-8.474018_pt1 | contig 25960 bp, 23 predicted proteins | sample MGYA00248635_ERZ508505 | MGnify/ENA primary metagenome ERZ508505 (study PRJEB26176, sample SAMN06267871) | marine metagenome | isolation source: Saanich Inlet, British Columbia, Canada | place: Pacific...
AATGAGCGAGCCGAACACGAATGGATGCCTGCCTAGGCCGAAATGGGTCCTGCGCCCAAAAAATCTCTGCTGCGGTTTTTTCTAGGGAAGTACTTACAGATTCGGGGTGGTGATTTTGCATCACCTCAAGTTGATAAATACGGATATGAATAAGACACAATTAAACGACATACAAAAATCATTGAACTGGATTCGAAGCCAAGCCGAAGAGGTTGATGCCGCGTCAAAAGTTGAGGTGTTGGCGTTACTCAATGCGACGAGTCAGAGTGTGATTCAGATGGCTAAGAAGCTAACGGCGTCTAAAACGAAAACCAAAGTAGTGACTCGATATAAAGACAAGCCGAAAGAGAAGAAGCAAAAAGTCGTAAAGCGTGGTACGCCGCCTGAGTCGGCAATTGATCAGCCGATCACGTCACTTGATGCTGTGAAGCCTGTTGCTCCTGTTCCGCCGTTATCGAATCAACAGGCATCTGATTGATGCGTGAAGAAACCGCCTGGAATTAGGCGGTTTTGTTCAACTTTTTCTGATTGACAGAGTGGATGACTGACTATGCTGAGCTGGATTCGATTACTTTTTGCTTGAGTTGCTCAAAGTACTCGGCAGTAAATTTGTCTTCAAGCGTCACAATAGTTCCGAGACCTAGCCTCCGCATCAGATCAACCTCCCAAAAATCAAGGTCGGATCGATCCGTGCCAAAGTACCACTTACAAGAGTGCTTGAGACTCGCTAGGCTGGGAAGGTTAGTAGTCTTCTCAAATAAATCCCAATCGCTCGCGGTGCTAATTTTCATAAGATCGCGATGGTCTCTGCCTAATTGCTTGCATGTCTTAACTATTCGCGGGAACAATTCGCGATTCAGAAAATCGATACAGCTTGTTTCTGACTTGCGAATACGTAGTGTCAGGTCAAACATTTCCTGAGTATCCATGTAGATACCCGCAGGTGTTTCAAACGTCAAAATGATGTGGCAGTGCATTGGTGTTCTCATTACGCGATCCTCTTAAGTTTGAGTGCTTCTGAAAGTGGAGTGGGAGATACCTTGAGACAGAGCTTGTTGGACTCTGATTGGGCAGTCTTGATTTGAAGTTCTGCTTTCTGTAAACGCTTTCGGAACGCCCAAATCACTTTGCTATCGAGCTTGCAGGACAAAATCGAAGGGAACTTTTCAATAGATAATTTGACGATATTTCCATATCTCGTGGATTGTGAATTTCGAAAAGTTATTGACTGAAAACCGAGAGACTGCCAGTACGTAATCTTGGAGTTGACTCGGCGGTACAAAAGCGAAATCGAGTGTGCTCCAAGCTCTTTGATCGCTAATTGGTAAAGTTGTGACCCAATACCTGCGCCCCGCGCGAATTTTTCGACAAACGCATATTCGATACATCTTGGGTGCGCCCTATCTAAACTGAAGGCGATGAAACCGACTACTTGTTGGTTTGATCGCGCGATGTAGAAGCGCTGTGACGTTATATAATCTGCGATGAATTTCTTGAGTTTTGCCTCATTTAGTTTTCCTGACTCGGAAAAAGTGAGCCCCTCTTTGTAGTCATTCCACATATCTTTCACAAGATTGCGGAACATTTTGCCTACTAGCGCTTTATCAAATGATTTAGCTGCCTCTAGGGTGATTTTGGGATGATTGATTAGTCCCGATTTAGATAATATTTGCATGTTAATTTCTCCGTGATTGGACCTGAGAAGTGGCCGTTAGAAGAAACAATATCGCGACTATTGATGCCAAATAGATTTACAATCTTTATAAAAGAAAGTGGCATCAAATGAGGGGTTGTGATGGAAGGTTTTGAGAATCGCCCACTGTTTTTCGTGTATGCGCCACCGCTTAAAGGCGTGCGTCCAAGCAAGCGAAACGATTTACAGCCGCCGTATGCGGATGCACCTCCTTGGGAGAGTTCGATCTATTACTGGTGGTGGGAATATCTGCGACGGCACGAAGGCTACAAGCGCACCTGTGAGCAAGCGGGTAAGGGTCGATACAGCAAGCTCTATCAAGATTTTGGCGATGTTCACAACACGGAGTTCTGGCCGTGGTGGCGTGAGCACAATTATTTATTCGCGGAACCTAAGCCGCGGCAGGTTGAGGAAGTTGATCATGTGCTAGCAGATCCGAGGACGCTGACTGTGCAAATCCCACTGGAAAATAAACAGAGCCTTTCGATGCAGCAAATCAAGCGGCTTCTAGAGCCCAAGCTGCGGGCCTCTAAGCAACGCAAAACAGAAAGTAGGGCAATGTACCCAGTTGCCACGAAACCTGTGCTGCCCAGCATTTACATACATCTACGGGTGTGGGATGCCAAGCAAGCACATCCGCGTGCATCTGACATTGAGCTTGCCGACATCGCGAATGTGCCGATTAATCGATTAGTTGATGGGATGACAGAACGGTTTGTCAAAGAGGGCACAGATGGCTATGAGAAATACCATCGCGTGATACGCAGACGTAAGCAGCTTGCCGTGCAGCGCCATTTACGCATCGCTGAGCAGTACATAGAAAACGTGGGGAAGGGACACTTTCCATTACGAACCAGTCGCTGAACAGTGTGTTGTAACAGAGTCTTTGATCGCCATTTTCGGATGACATCTCGGTGTCTCTGAAAACATGCTCGAGTCATAGCACAACAAAAGGAGGTTGCTATGACTGTACTTACATCAATGAACTTGGTTGCCTATGAGCGTGAATCTGCCCGTGATCCAAAGATCCTGCGTCGCAAGAAACTGATCGCAAAAATTGAAGAGCAAATCCAACTGGCCAGTGATCCGCAGTTCCAGCCAGAGAAGACTAAATGGATCAAAGACGACTATGGTTCAGATCAAAAAGTCACCGTGCCAAAACGCGTGAAGCGGTGGTGGCATGAGAACTTGGATGGCTCAGTTGTGTTGACGATCCGCTATGGCAGCAAGCCTTTGGAGTTTGCTAAAGGCAAGGCTGGGATTGCATTGGAAAAGGCTGATGCGGTTGTGCCCACTCTCGAGCAAGTCAAAGCGGGAGTTGCCAACGGAGAGCTTGATGCTTTGTTGGAAGGGCAGGGGTTTAGGAAGTCTTTAGAGAAGTAGGCTTTGCTAACGAAGGGGATGCGAATCCCCCTCTCTCCGCCAGATAATTAAGCCAGCGTGTTTATTGGGTTAGCGCGCTTGTTAAAACAATAATGTATGCATGGTTGTATGCGCAACTTCAAACTCATAGCTTTACTGTAAAACACTCTAGCCGACTAGGAACGCAACACAGATCAGGCCAGCCATAACCCTTTGGTTTTCTCCGATTTCTTCTACTCGATTTTCGATATGGTCAATACGCGACCCCAGATTCGGCAACCGCTTTTGCAGATCTGATGTCAAACTTGAGACTTTTGAGTTAAGGCTTTTGAACTCAGCATGTAAAGTTTCTACTGAAGCACTTGCGCTACTGGCGAGTGGGGCAAACGTTGCGAGTTTAAACATATCTCTTCTCTTCATAGATGCCTTTCCGTTGTTCAATTTAAAAACGATTCTATATCATCGGTCGTAAGTCAGTAAAAACTATGGTTTATATGGGGAATGCTTTGAGAGAGTTTGCGTATAAAATCGACAAAATTGCAGTAGGTACCTTCCTGGGAGGTGTTATGCTCATTGGATCTGTGTCCGTCCTAAAAACACCGTCAGGGCCACTGGAATTTTAGACTGAGTCAAGCAAGAGAGGGCCCTTTGCAAACACAGCGTTATTGTTTTGATTTGTTCGCTGGTTGTGGTGGTTTGACTACCGGCTTAGAGATGGCCGGCTTTGACTCAGCCATGGTTTGTGAGGTCGATGATGACGCGAGAAACTCTTACCTCCTGAATCGGAAGTCGAAGATAGGCGATCAACTTTTCGCTGATGCTGGTGAATTGCACTTTGCTGACGTCAATCAACTTAATGGAAAGGTATTAGATGGGCTGAAAGAGCGATTGATAGCCCTTGAGAGGTCCCTGGATTTCTCTCGAGACGATTCATCACTTGATCTGATCTGTGGAGGTCCTCCGTGTCAGGGTTTTTCAGGTATCGGTATTCGGCGCTCTTACGCAGTAGATAAAGAACATATCCCATCTAATCATCTTTACGGAAAGATGGCGGATATTATCGAACAAATTCGCCCGAAAATTTTTATGTTCGAAAACGTTAAGGGGATTCTGACTGGAAGATGGAATCCCTCTGAAGCGAAAGGGCAAATTTGGCGTGATGTGAAATCGCGCTTTCAGAGAATTCCAGGGTACACCATCAAGTGGTCACTCGTCCTCGCAAAAGATTATGGCGTTCCCCAAAATCGTCCAAGAGTTTTGCTGGTGGGTATTCGAAATGATTTGGCCAAAAAAGCTGGCCTAGATCTGATCGCAAAGGAAGAGGATGCCGTGAAAACTGGATTCCTCCCGCAGCCTGTGGGTATTGCTCCTGATCCAATAGACTTGTTGGGCGATCTAATCGATGAATCGATCACCGATATTTTGTTGAGCGGAAAATATCCCGCTGATTTTTCTCTTGATAGTTATCCCAAACCAGCGCAGACAGATTTTCAAAAATTTCTGAGGACTGATCATGCTGGCAATATTGCGAGACGTGGTTCACCGTTATCTGAGCATGAGTTTAGTAAGCACTCAAAACGAGTCGTGCAAAAGTTTCAGGCTATGCTCATGAACGGTGGTGTGATTCCAGAGTCGATGAAAACCAAAAAGTTTGCACAAAGATTGATTCCGGAACGTTGGCCAGACAAAGGTCCGTTCATCACAGCAACTTCTCTCCCTGACGACTATGTTCATTTTTCTCAACCTCGTTCTCTCTCGGTTCGGGAGTGGGCGCGATTACAAACTTTCCCTGATTGGTATAGGTTTGCTGGAAAACGGACCACGGGTGGTCTGAGGCGAGCGGGAAATCCCTTAGCAGGAGACTTTTCGCGAGAAACACCCAAGTACACGCAAATTGGAAATGCTGTTCCCGTTCTTCTCGCAAAAGCTGTGGGAGATTACTTTAATAAAATTCTCTGTGAGGCCGGTGTGTGATGAACTATGTAGATCAACTTAGAACTAAGCATCTGAAACATTTTTGTGACTTAAAAAGTGTCAACGCTGCAGCTTCCACATGGTCAAAATATATTGAGGATTTGATTGGCCCTGACCCCGCTAAGAAACCAAATAACTTTCTAGATTTGGGTGATAAATTACGCTCGATTTTCACGACGACAGGTGCGGCAGGTAGAGAGCAAAAATCTCTTGCGGCAGGTGGGTTGTGTTGGGAATTTTTAGTTTGTTGGTATCTCAATCTCGGTTTCTGGGGCACCAATACGATCGTTCTCAAAAATACTAGATCGGCAGTGCCTCAGGCGCTTCGTGATGCGTTAACGCTTACTATCAATAATGTGAAGGCAAACACGGAGACAGACCTGCTTCTGGTCCACTTTCCACAGATGTCGAGGCTTAATGCACCAACTTTCGATGAATTGAATAACAAAACATCTGAGTTTTTAGACTCGGTTGAGGTTTGCATAATTCAATGCAAAACGAACTGGAACGACAATTCTCAGATACCGATGCTTTGGAATGCTGTTTATGAAGCCGGTAAGTCCGGTGTGAGTAATTTACATGTTGGAACTAATGGTGTTTCGTTGAATGATCTGGAGTCGTTTAAGTACGCATTTGTGACGGCCCCGACTAATCGCACTCAATACAAGTCAGAGTCAGTTATTGTTCAGAGGGTCTCAACGCTCTCAGGTAGGAATTATTGGGGGCTTCCTACGCAATCTGGCGTAGCGCTATCGCTTAAGGAGTTTTTTTCCTTATATGGTTCAGCGTTTGAAGGGACTGGCGGTCCTCTCAGAAATTTAAAATCAAATTTCGATAGTGCGTCTCAATCATTTTTGAATGCTACGCAAATGCGGTTTGATGATTAGAACTAAAATGATATGAAGATTATTCCTCAGCATGTATGGGATAAAAATGGACGCATACAGGGTGGCGAACCCCTCGTCTTTTCTTTGCTATCGCAATTTAATCTGGGAAAGTTTTCTAAAGCCCTGCATTCGTTAAATTTGATTGGTAATCAGAGACAGAGGGCCTTCGAAATAGATTTTTTGATCCTGACAGAGAGGGCAATCGTCGGATTAGAAGTTAAAGCGGGCCTTGTTACCTGCAAAGAGGGCGTATGGCGAGTCCATAAAGATAACCGAGGCGTTGCTTATACGAAATATAAATCGCCTTACGTACAAGCAGCTGATGCATTACATCAACTCCGCACACAGTGGATTCCTGCCGCATTTGGAGAAAGGAGCACGTATTCGAAAATTCCATATGTGCCACTTGCGGTGCTCTGCAAAAACTCTCTTCCCGATAAGCACTTTGACAATCCGGCGGAAATGCCAAAAGAGTTTATTGTTTGGAGAGAGGATTTAACTCCAGAAACTTTAAAATCAAGAATAAACGATGCGATTGATTTTTCGCTCAAGAACGTCCTGAACCATAACGTCATGTTATCGGAAAAGGAGGTTGATGAGCTCTCGTATCGATTAAGACCTGAAATCGATGTGACATACCCTTCGAGTTCAGAGTTAAGCGATTTAGAACTTCAGCAGAATAGTCTTACCGAAAGGCAGTACCGATTGGTTGACAAGTTTAGGAGTTTTGACCGGTTGGTAATCGACGGGGGAGCCGGTACAGGAAAGACCTTTGCATTGATTTATGGCGCAAGGCAGGAAGTAGAATTGGGTAACACAGTCCTAGTAATAACCGATGCCCCGCAGCTACGACGTCATCTATCTGACGCTTTAATGAACAAACAGATAGTCGTTCAGAGCTCCGAGGGTATCTCTTCTTGCGAAGATAACGATTTCGATTCCGTCTTTGTTGACGAAGGTCAGGATGTATGTAACGAATCTACTGTTGCTAGTATCGATCGAGTTCTCAAGGGTGGTATCGGAAATGGAAGATGGCGATGGTTCGGTGACTTTGAAAATCAGTTTGATCCGGCGAAAAAATTTGATTCTGAAGTTTTGGACTTGATCGTGTCTTTTACCGGAAATGCAGCGAAAGTTGTGTTAGATGAAAACGTTCGAAACACACCGAATATTGTTAAATGGTTAGAAAATTATTGCTCAGCCAGACTTGGTGAAACCTTTGTAAAAGGAAATGGGCCCGAGGTTCGTCTGGTTGATAATGCTCAGGTTCAAAAGTGGTTCGAATCAGACGGGTATCTAGATACGTTTGGCGAATTACAGCATGAAGAAATTGTCGTGTTGGTGCCTTCGAAATCTCTGAAATCCCATCCTCTAGTTCAAAAATTGGCTCGGCTGGGGTTTCTTGTAGAGCTAATCGAGGATTTCAAAGGGATGGAGAGTCGTGTGGTTGTCATTGCTGGTCTTGAGGTGACAACAGATGCTAGCACCCTAAGCGATCTGCTATATAAATCAGTCTCTAGGTCGAAAGGCATGGTTTTCGTGATCGTTGACGACAATTTAAAAACCCGAATTTTCGATTTATCGAGAGGATAGTATGAACAAGGCGCCATTACGGAACGAGGTTGTGGATGAGCTGCATAAGTTACTACTTGGACCGGGTGATGGTGAAAATGAGGTCATAGAAGGTCGCCTGAATCTTCGTTATTTCGCTGGAATTTTGTTCCCTCAGGGTGAGAAACGATCGTCACTAGCATCGGAAGATGCTGATTTTGAAGATGAAGATGCTGCACCAGAAACCACACAATCTTCCGATTTCTCCGCAGATTCTGATAATCCTCTATCTATGGCTAATGAAGACCTTCCTTCATCGGTCGGTTTAAGCTTTACCGTGACAGCGGGAGCATCTATTTCGGTATCTGTATCCGCAGCCAATTATAAGAACATGGGTGGAGCTCAGCCCACTAGTCAGCTTTGGCATAGATCTCCTTACCAAGAGGAGACCATCGAGATTAGCCATAGTTCAAGTTCCCCAATTGCGGTTCTTGAAGGAAATGCTGACCTTCATATTTTGCGGAGACGTTCTCGGTTTGAATCAAGTAGTGAGATCATAACGGTTTCGCTAGTTAATCCGCATACCTATAAAGAAGAGGATAGTCAGCTTAAGCAAGCTAGCTTGAGACTCTATCAAGTTGCCTTGAGCTGTAGGGCGTTAACGGGAAAGATCGTGCCCTACGATAGTGAAGAAAGTCGAGATGTGTCATTTGAAGATCAAATTCTTGAAATGCAATATCTCGAGCAACCCATTTTTGCTGTTGGTCACGGCGCATCGTGTAGTTGGACTATCGATCAAGACTCAGATGAAGTAGCAGTAAAGGTCGATTACATACCCTCAGCGTTCGTCTACCGACCAAAATTCGACAACGTTTATGTTAACGGCCGAGATTTCGAGGACTCCGACATTTTTTCGTTAAGCACGTTGGAGGATGAAGATGCATCGAGAGATGAACTCCTAGGTAGACTGTCGGCACTGGTATCGTTTTATGAAGACTGGATCAGTAGTCAAGACAAACTTTTTAAACAGCGCTTTGAAGAACCTCACAAATATTTGATTAGCCAGATGCTCACCTGTGCAAAGCGAATGAGGCGTGGCTTAGATCTTTTGGCCAAAGATTACGATTGCTGGTGGGCGTTTCAACGTGCAAACGAGGTTATGCTGAGGCAGAGAGATCAGTCTGACTATCTTCGAAGCCTGAGGAGTGACCGAATAGAAAAAGGCTTGCCTTGGCCAATTCCCGCATCAGAGCAAATTCCCGCGACCTTTCGAGACTTTCGCTTAAACAAGGCGCGATGGAGGCCATTTCAGTTAGCGTTTTCTCTCATGGTTATCTCTGATTTGGAAACGGAAACTGAGAGCCACACGGATTCGGATCTTGTCGACCTCATATGGTTCAGTACTGGTGGTGGTAAGACCGAAGCTTATATGTTGGTAACAGCCTATGAACTTATAAGGCGTCGCGTTCGTTTCGGTTCCAAGGAAAAAGGCCTAGGAACCGGAGTAATTACAAGATATACCCTCAGATTTTTAACGGCTGATCAGTTTTTACGTACAGTTTCTCTCGTATGTGCGCTCGAAAAAGTGCGGATCGATAATCAGAGAATCCTAGGCGAGAATTCCAATAGCGATGCTTTCACGGTCGGCTTGTTTATCGGGCAAGACAATTCTTACGGTCGAATTAAAGAAGCTGAAAAAGCAATAAAGGATCTAAATAAGAATCCAAAAAATGTAGTACACCGCTTTCCCGTGACGGAATGTTCCGAATGCGGAACTTCACTTGTTCCCTCAAGTGAAGAATTTGAGTCCATAAGTGATGAAAACGAGCGGGGCAAGTTGTTCGGGTACAGAAAAACTCCTGAAGGCAGAATTCGTTATGTTTGCCCGAATCTGAACTGTTTATTTAGTGGTTCTGCAGGGCTACCTGTTAGCTCAATCGATGAGCAAATTTATGATTCTCCACCGAGCATCGTTTTAGGGACAGTTGATAAATTCGCGATGCTTGCTTTCCGTGGTCAGGCTCAGTCTTTATTTGGGAGCAAAAAGAATCTACCGCCCACATTGATTATCCAAGATGAGCTACATCTCATCTCAGGGCCATTGGGTACGATTGTGTCGATTTATGAAGCTGGTTTCGAGACCGTGATGAAGCAAAGATTTAATGATCACGGCCACCCTCAAAGATCACCAAAATATATTGCCTCGAGTGCAACAGTGCGTGATTCTGACCGCCAAATTCTTCGATTAATGGGTAAACGTGCAGCTGTTTTTCCGCCGCGAGGGATAAAGAGCGATGACTCATTTTTTGCGACCTTAGATAAGAATCCTGACACTGCACGGCAATATATAGGTTTGATGGGGCAAGCACTAAGATCCACATCAGCTGCACACTGGTCGAGCGCTGCGGTATTGCAGTCAGTCAGATCTATTGCTGCCAAGATGGCTAATCCACAAGAGATTGATTTTTTATGGACCTTGCTGGTTTATTGCAACAGTAAGAGAGAGCTCGGACTAATAAATGCTGCCGTAGACAGTGAGATTTCTGATCGGATGAAGGTATACGCGGTATATCAGAAAAATGATCCAGAAGAGATTCGTGAACTAAGCAAACGTGAAGTCAGTTCCACAATGGTTGAGAGTATCGTGGACGTGCGGAATGATCTGAGTCGACCTTACAGTGGCTCTGCGAATTCTGGTTGTTCCGATATAGTTCCCGCTACGAACATGATTTCTGTGGGAGTCGATATTGATAGACTCGGCTTGATGCTGGTCAACGGTCAGCCTAAAACTACCGCTGAGTACATTCAAGCGTCTAGTCGAGTAGGTCGAAACCCTATCGATAACGGCCCAGGTTTAGTTATTGCTCTGTACTCACCCGCTAAGCCTAGAGATAGAAGCCATTATGAGAACTTTGTTGGTTATCACGAATCAATATATAGGTTTGTAGAACCGACAAGTGTTACGCCAGGTAGTGAGCGAGCTCTGGAGAGGGCAGTTCATTCAGCCATTACAATCGCTGTTCGGTATACGGTGGCAAAAATGAATTCAGGAAAAAAGGCTGGCTCTTTCGATCCGTCTGATCCTGAAATTTCGGAAGTCCTCAAAGCTCTCAAGGACCGACTTTTAAGAACCTATGAAGATGTTCCGTCCTATAGGATTGAGCGCCAACAAATCAAGGATCATTTTGATCAATTTGTGGAGCATTGGGCTACGCTGGCCCAAAACAATGAGGAACTTCACTACGAAATTAAGTCCCCACCGCCTAATAGACTACTCAAGCGATTTGATGATGACAGGCTGGATGGCTCGCGAGCAACAATGACATCGATGCGAGGTGTCGATCTAGAAATACCAATGAGGGATGTTAGATCTAGGAGAAAGAGTCGTGGCTAAGGGAGTGATTCGTAGAGGGCAAATTGTAGACACGTATGGTGTGGGTTCTCTCCTCGATGTAAATGGTGAAGGATTTATAGTTCTCGATACTTCACATTGGCCTTCTAGCCAAATGATGGCTATCGATATGCCACGACTTTCTGCCGCCGTGGGGAACAAGAGATTACTTACCTTTGGTAGCTCGAAAGCCAGTATTCCAGTCGAACGTTTTCCGAAATGGTACTTCTGCTCCCGCTCAAATTGTCGCCGTTTAGCCAAAGTCATTGACGAAAAGTTTTTCCAAAAAACAGAGGGTGACGACAGCAATTTACCGGTTACTCCTTCTTGCCCAGATTGTAATGATCAAATGACGCCTATGAGGTGGATAGCATATTGTGACAAAGGCCATTTGGCAGAAGTTGATTGGAGTAATTGGTGTCATGGCGATCAAGAGCCGGGAACGAGCGGGCAGTGCGAGAGAGGTAGTCGTAAACTGAAGTACATCGTTAAAGGTGATCGAGGCGGCGATTTTGATCAGCTATTTGTGCAGTGTACGTCCTGTGGTCATGAGCGATCGCTTGAAGGCATTAAATCGAAACATAAACTTCGTGGCGCATACGTGAATGCGTATCAGGGTAAAAAATGTTGCGACTCTCAGCCGTGGGAATTGTTTAACAAAGACAAAGAGTATCAGTGTGATGAGGTAATGAGTATCGAGCCGCGAGGTAGCGCAGCGCTCTATAGATCTAAGAAGCTCTCAGCATTAGTCCTCGATGATACTACTGGAGATAGTGAAGGTCTTTCCCCTATAGCGATCACCGAATTGGAAAAGGCTTTTGCTAACTTGCAAGCACGATCACCGAGTACGGATCAGTTTAGGCATGAATTATTCAGTGATGACACGTCACAAACACGTATGAGAATTGAAGCAATTTCAGAGCATATTGGTGTTGAACTGGAAGACGCTTTGATATTCCTGCGCTCTAGATTTAGAGAGGCAATTGATGGTGTATACGAGACATCCGCTTCTAGTGTTGACGAGCAATCTCAACAAGATCTTTTAATGGCTGAGTTCCAGATGTTTCGAAATGGAAAAGACATAGCTAATAGTGACTTAAACGTTGAGTTTTGGGTGCCCAAGCCAGAGAAAAGCTTAATTCTTTCTAGGCTCTTCAGGTCAGTAGGATCAGTCAGAAAGTTGCGTGAGGTTAGAGCGCTATTAGGATTTACTCGTGGTAAGCATTTGGACGCGGTATCAGCTGATTTGTCGACAGGCGAGAATTGGGTGCCAGCGGTAGAGGCGTGGGGGGAAGGGATTTATCTCGAACTCAACAGTGAATTTTTGAATAAATGGTCGAGCGCAAATGAGAAACTCTTTGAGCCGCTTATTACTCGACAACTGGCGAATATATCGGCCTCCGATCCTGCAAAAGAGTTAGGTATCTATCCAGATGTATATTTCTTAGTTGCTCATACTCTGTCGCACCTTCTGATCAGACAGCTTACTTTTGAGAGTGGCTACTCCTCGTCGGCTTTACGGGAGCGGCTTTATTTTGATGAATCCACTAGACAAGCAGGCATACTGATTTACACATCTGACTCTGATTCTGAGGGAACGCTCGGAGGTCTGGTAGAACAAGCTTTCGAAGAGAAGCTCGAGCATATCTTGAATATAGTAGCTAATTCTTCGAGATGGTGTTCATTGGATCCCGTCTGTCGTGAGACTGAGCAGCAAGGGATCGGAGGTCTAAATAGTGCATCATGCCATTCGTGCTCACTCGTTTCTGAAACAAGTTGTACCTATCAAAACGCCGGTCTAAGTCGTTTGCTTTTGGGAGGCTTGGGTGACTCAAATGAGGAGTTAATGGGCATATTCGAATATATTTTTGGAGATAAAAGAGATTGAGTCTCTCTCGGCTTGATGACGCCCAAAAAAAAATTATCGATGAGTCTCCGGATTCCGGATCTATTTTGATCGCTGGTCCACCTGGTTCTGGAAAAAGCTTGGTGGCGATGGAATGGAGTAAAGAGTTAGCCGCCAAAAACCAAGTGCCAGTAACGCTGATCATGTTTAACAATGTATTAGCTAGCTTTTGCTCTCAACAAGAAGGGATGGGAAGACAAGTTTCTGTAACAACTATGCTGCGTTGGTTAAACGCGTGGATAGCAGAGAACTTTGAATTTGATCTCCCGTACATTGCTAGATTTAAACCAGATTGGACGGAGCTAACACATCGGTTTCGGAAGCTCCCTGACGAAATGTTAAGAGGTACGAGCTGGGGCTGCTTGATCATTGATGAAGGGCAAGATTTTCCCGAAGAGATGTATAGCTTTTTTGGAGAACTTGTTGGGCGGTACTTGTCGCTCAATGAGGCTTGTCTTTTAGTAGTCCTCGCAGATGACAATCAAACTATTTTTGATGGACATACCAATCTCATTGATATTCAAGTAGCTCTGGTGTGTACGGCCGAGCAAAAGCGATTTTGGCGATTGGATACAAACTATCGTAACGCTAAGGAAGTCTATGCATTAGCCAAATACTTCCAAACAAGGGGGACAGGTTCGACTCAGTCTCCAGCGCGCGTGGCGAAGAACAAGCCACATGCAGTTTTTTACACGGATAAAACACAGTTTGCAGCAACTTATATTTGCCAGCTTTCGCGAGCCATGGCGCTACCAGCTTCCGGCGATCGGCCGAAGATCGGCGTTATAAGTATGGGCGGAATTTCCGATGTTGTTTCTTGGTTCAAAACCATTAAAAAGCTGATGCCTGATGAGCCAAACGCACCAATCCTTCAAGCCTACGTTTCAGATCGTGAATGCGGCCTTAATTCTGCAGATTCCTTAGATTTTTGTGCGAGTCCATCTATCACTGTGCTCCATGCGCAAAGTAGCAAAGGACTAGAGTTTGATGTTGTGGTGATAGTTGATCTAGAGACAAACGAGGGATTTCTGGATGATTCATCAGTAGCATTGTCTAAGTCTCTTTATGTAATGTTGAGTCGAGCAAAGTACTTTTTGTTTCTAGGAATTAAATATGAATTTGGAAGCCTTCCAAAGGCTTTAAGCTTGCTTCCAGCTGATGGTCATCCTGAAGATTTACTTGTATATAAAATAGATAATGCATTAGTTGAGGACGGTCTAAAATCGATTGAGTGGTCAAATGACTCTGAGACGACTGCTCAAGAGATAGAAAAAGCAAAGAGTTTAGCTATCAAACTTCAAGCGATGGATGCTTCGCAAATTGCTGATCTACTGGAGAGCAAACTTTTCGGCCTAAGAAATTCATCTCAGAAGCTTATCTTCTTGGATAGACTTAGTGGTAATGCTGATGATTTAGTCGATTTTGTTAGAGAAATCGGAGTCAAAACGCTAGATCAACATCTTTCAAAATAATCTTAAACCATATCTTTATTAATGAAGTCAGGACTGTTCGTCCAGTCGAGTTGAGGCTCGTTTTGTAGTTTGGGTATGTTTTCAGGATTTACCCACTCTCCGAGATCTTCATGAGCCAAGCCAAATGCAACTGACAAGCGGTTATATATTGATGAAGAAATGCCTTTATTAACTATTGTTTTAGGCGGGATCTCTTCAATTAGTTGAAAGGAGACAGCACTGGTTGAAGAAGAGTTGATCTTCTCAACGAATTTTTTAAATAACGCTATTTTTGAGCCACCGCCACAATAGAATAAAAGCAGATTCTTATACGCTTCCGGGCCTCGATCTACTTTATTCTTAGCGGGGGAAATTATCCTATCCCATAAGAAATTCGCGAAAGAGCGATAGTAAGACTCGTCAACAGTTATGCCGCCATCCTCTTTCCAGTCTAGGTTACTTACGTAGTCATTAATGCTGTCTGGTGTTTTAGTTATGTTGTGAAGATTGTTGAGTCTCGTTTGTAAAGATTGATCAACTGATTCGTGGCACTCGATGCCCTTCGCTTCTCTCAATGATGAGATTCTTTCGTTTTCTAATTTAAGTGTTCCGTAAGGCATTACTTCCGTAGTTAAAAAGCTATATCTGATGGTTCCATCAGTTTCTTCGCGTACATTTACTAGGGTGCTATCAATGGTGCTACCCCCGATATCCACTAGCATCAGCCGGTTTCGGCGGTGATCCCATCTATCGGACCGGACATAGCCGTGGAGTTGAGCAGCCACTTCAGGAAAGATCTCTATGTGTTCTTCAGGGTAGCCTTTAGGAAGCATCTTCTTCGCGGAAATCAGATCGAAATCAGAAACGATTTGTGAAGATGAATTAGCGAGATTGAGAGCGCATTTCCCCACATATTGATATTTGCTAACCAGCTCTAGGTCACTGAAATCTCGAGCCGGTAAACCGAGGTGATAGACCCACTCGAATTCACAATCGACGAAATCATCTGCATGACATTCAAGGAACCATGTTCGTGCAGTTCTGATTACAAGAGCCAGAAAGAAAATCGTATCGTCTACTTCGGGATTTTCGAACGACGATGAACTGACTAGCTTTCGTTTAAGATCAGTTTTGGTTGAGCACTTTTCTCTTGGGAACAAACTAAGAGCGCTGCCCAATCTGTGAATCTGACTAGGAATCAAGTAGGGATTAGAGTCGTTTGCACTAAAAGGCACTGCGTATGCTCTTTTACTTCCAGATTCACGAATGATTACTTTGGTGTGAGTCGAACCAAAGTCAATGCCCATGTAGAGTTCGGGCATTGCAATTCCTTCGGTTACTATCTGGGAGATGTTTGACTGCTCCCGCGAAGCAAGACCGGATCTATCGGGGATATGGAACTCGTTGTTCTGTAAAAGATATTCACTATTTGAATGTAACGATGGGGCGGCTACAGCAGACGTGGCTTCTTTGGGTGATACCTTCGCAGACTGTTGATTTTTTTTCTCATCAAAGTCTTTCTTTGCTCGAGCCCTAGCTTCTTCGACAAGAGCGTTTGCAGCGTTAAGTTTCTCTCTGGCTTCTGCCATTCTTTGTTTTCTTGCCTCTTCTAGCAATTTTTTTTCCGCCAGAATCCGCTTTCTTTCCTCCTCTTTTTCTTGCCGTCGGCGATCCTGTTCTTTTCGTTCCGCCTCTGTTTTTTCCTGTCTGTGTTGATGCTCGGCGAGTAAAGCTCTCCCATCGTCACTTTGAGAGAGTTGCTCCTTTAATAAGTGACCAAGAGATCCCGTTGTTTTTCTATTTTTACCCATGATCAGTAGACTCTTATCACCCCTGAAATCAGGTTTTTAGCTTTGATTTTCATTTCGGATTGGGCTGCGATTTCGCTAGTTCTCTCCCTTAGGCGATTTTCGACACTTTTTATTCGTCCCGAAGTCAGCTTGATCATTCGCTCATTGCTACGTTGTTCGTAGTTTCTCAGTACCTCATTTAACGAACTCAGCTCGGCCTCTATTCGTTGGTTTACCCCTGACTGCAGAAACTGGAGCTGATCTAGATTTTCTTCCTTGAGTAGCCGAGCATACTCGTCAAACTCGACCTCTAATATCTCAGAAAGCTTCTGTTGTGCCAGAGAGAATGCGTCAGGATCTACACTCGCGCGTACATTACCCCAGTCATCACCATCATTTGTCGAGGCATTAAGTAAAAGTTCGGCTTCTTCTTCGTTTAATATTTTTCCGTTATCTAGATTGATAGCTCTAGTCATTAAACGGTCGTAACTCTTGGCTCCTTTGGCTTCCCATAACTGCGTGATAAACGCATAGATGCCAGTTTTTAAATCTAAAGATACTGCGCTTATTTCTACTGCGGTCAGGTCGTAAAAGGATTCTTTATCAATTTTTGCAGATGCAAACTTAACTAGAGAATGAGTAACATTAATTATCTCTTGATGCCTTGAGGCGTAGTCTACTTTATTGTCGAAAACGCAAATGGTTCCTGCGCTTAAATCGGAGTTCACGAGTCTGGTAGGGCGGAAATTGTTATTTTGTTCGATAGTAACTCGAAGATCATCTCGCGCTGATTTTGAAAGCGAGATTTGAATAATCAAAGGAGAAGCGCTTTTTTCAACAAATGTCGTGCCAGAATAGTTTTCCAACAAGAAGTCGCGAACATAAGTCCATAATATTTTTCCATCAATATATCTTTTAAGACGCCTAGCGTTATTTGCTTTTTGTTCGACAAAGTCACCGTGAATGACCAAGCCATCAGTCTCTCGCTCAGAAACTTCTTTTTGTTGGGCTGTTTGCTCAATATTTTCGGCGGCATCGTTGATTGCTTCGATTTCAGTTTGGGTATCTAAATCGTGAGTTAAAAGGGTATTCGTTAGGCTTGAAATTTGGTCACCTAAGACTAGTTCGATATCTCCCAAACTGTTTTGGAAAATGTTCAGGCGCTGGAATAATCTAGTGTATACGCGATCATCAATCGTATCTTTATAGAAAAAGTTCCAGATAAGAATCTTTTCTCGTTTTTGTCCGATCCGATCGATTCGTCCGATACGCTGTTCGACCTTCATTGGATTCCATGGCAGGTCATAATTTATAAGCGCTCCGCAAAACTGAAGGTCAACTCCTTCACATAGGACTTCTGACGATAAAAGGATTTTGGGCCCGTCTGGTTTCTTAAACTCCTTCAATAGCAGATCTTTATCTTCTTTGTTCCTATTCCCCATTAATAGCAAGGAGTTAATGCCTAGAGCTGCTAACCTTTGGTTCAGGTAAGAGAGTGTTTCTCGGTAAAAAGCGAAAAGCACTATTTTCTCGTTAGGATAGGTATTCCAGTAGCTTTGAATGAGCTCATGAAGCTGGTCAAACTTGGAGTCATTCTTTTCTAGCTCTGTGAGCGTGACGTCTTTTAACACATTATCGCGAATGTATTGGATTAACTCCGATTGAGACTTGTTTTCAGGAGAGGCGATAGGGGTATCTAGATCCAAGTCCGCATCTGTATTTTGGAAAAACGTTTCTAAAAACTGAAGATCAGAATTAGACCTCATCGGCTCATCTACTGTGGAGCTCGTGCTTCGATCAGCCCAATGACGATACGCACCAGGCATTGAACTGCATAGCTGTTTTTGAGGGGTGGTTAGTTGAAATCCTTCAAATGCCGAACTACCTTCGCAATAATGTCTGACTGCCTTTGTTACGGCCTCGTAGACCTTCTTTTCTATCGCGGAGGGAGTGATCACTATGGCGTGAACAGACCGGACCACCCTGCGATTTTTCAAAACATCTTTTTTTCGGCTTCGACTAATGACGCTTCCCAAAAGATTTGTGCGTTCTAATTGGTTTGCAATCCGAATTCTGGTCTGCTCGTTTTTTAAATCTATGTTTTTGTCTTCTGAAAGCGTCTTGAGTAAACGACTGTGTTTAGTGAAACGATGTTTTAAGCAATCTGAAATTCTCTGTTCGAAGTCTTGCTGGGAAATAATAGTCCGGCGTAACTCGTCCGAAAGACGTATCAACGGAGCATTAGCTTCGAGAACTTCTTCGAAAACTTTTGGGCTATCAAAGTTGACCGGATCGAGAATATTTAAAATGTTGAATAGATCCCGATCGCGCACCTGAATTGGCGTTGCAGAGAGAAGCAGCAAGTATTTAGAAGCAGCCCTTAATAAGTGACCGAGGGTATTGTATGTGTTTGCGTTTCGTAGGTAGTGAGCTTCGTCAATTATCGTGCAATCTAGAACTTGCTCCGTTAATGAAGCGGTTTCAAGAAATTCGGCTAGTTTTGATGATGCCTTTCCATCTGTCCCGTTTTCTCTAAATCGCTGCCATGTTTTCGGAGGACTTATCGCAATCAAAGAAGCAATTAATGCAAATTCATGAAGTGTTTTGCTCTTGGCTGACCGCAGTTTTTGAAGCAACTCTTCCGATTCTACGATCTCTGCTTGGATGCCGAATTTTTCCGATAGTTCATCTTGCCACTTAATCTGTAAATGTGGTGGGCAGACAATTAATAATCTTGATAGGTCATATCTGGTCTTTATTTCTGTCCAAATGAGGCCAGCCTCGATTGTCTTTCCGAGACCCACTTCATCGGCTATCAAAAGCCCCGAACTTGAAGAGCTTAAAAAATTGAGCACAGGCTTGTATTGATACGCTAGAAACTCGGTGTTGGAAGTCTCCATGCTGTAAAGAACATCATTTAGCTTCCCAGAAATTCTCGCGTGAGTAATAAGCTTGCGCAAGGAATGAGCAGATCCGAATCGTTGCTGCTTACTTTTCGATTGTTCAGAGTCGTTTTGGCAAACAAGCTCTAGATTTCTCTCTGGCAGTTGTTGGCGGGATCTGTCCCTAAATTCGACTAGCCAGCGTTGTTTACCGGATCTTATTCCTGCATCTGCAACTATTTCTCCCAATTTATCAGGTGCGGTTACAACTCGTACTGGTGAACCGATACTTAGCGTCATCTAGGACCAATCTTTATCCATAAAAATACTAAAATACCGCAAGTTTGGTTTTTGAACAAAAAAGGAAAAAACAGAAAAACGCAGGTACAGACGGTATTCTTGGAACCATCAATTCATTGATCGAAACGAAAAATGTCAAAAATGATGCAAGGTTTGTGGAGTTTCCATCCAGACAATCTGATTGATGCGAGCGTGAGATCGTGAGGTTTCTTTTCAGGGTCACAGGGACCCTTCTGATTGCTATTGGGACCAGTTATGCCGTACTGATCTACCTCGCTAACACCGATGATCTCGGTTTTGATTTATATAAATATCTATCCATGATTTTTGTATGTGCACTTGGGCTTGAAAGATTGCTCGTGATGTTAATCACAGCTCTATTTGGCCCTGTGAAATACCCACGGAAAAACTTTAGGGTCGAGGTGATCAAGCGGGAAAACCGTCCCGAATGGAACAATGAGCGGGTGGATAAACTGAGAACACTTGCTGAGGCCGGTGAGCACCTCGAAGTGATGGGTAATGAGCTGGGAACCTCAGTGAATTCTGCCAGATCTAAAATGGTTAACCTTGGCATCTACAACGATTACCAATTAGCTCGGATCGAAAGGCTTGAGTTGGATTTAGCCGAGGCACTTGATGGATTTATCAAAACGAAGAAACGCTCAACCAAATCACATTCCGGAACCAGAAAGAAAATCAATCTGGAAGCTATTGATGATAAAAAACTTAAAAAATCCCTGTCCCAGCTAAACCAGATGGTGGGCCTCGACAGGCTGAAATCTGAAGTTGAGTCACTGATTGCCTTATCGAAGGTTCAATCGTCTCGAGCCGAGCACGGGTTGCCTGTTAATTCACCAACGTTTCATCTTATCTTTTCTGGGAATCCAGGCACGGGTAAAACGACAGTGGCTCGAATACTTGGGGAGATATACAAAGCGCTCGGTTTGTTGAAAGCAGGACATTGTGTTGAAGTCTCGAGAGCTGATCTTGTCGGTGAGTATCTTGGTCATACTGCCCCAAAGGTGACCGCAGTGGTTGATAAGGCGTTGGACGGGGTTTTGTTCATTGATGAGGCCTATTCTTTGAGCACATACAATCAGAACGGCCCTGATTTTGGAGCAGAGGCAATTGATACGCTTCTGAAGCTGATGGAGGACAACAGACACCGTCTGGTAGTGATTGTTGCCGGTTATCCGGATCTGATGAAAGAATTCGTGAGATCTAACCCAGGTCTGGAATCAAGATTTAAGACTACCCTGCACTTTGATGATTATTCGATTGATGATCTCTTACAAATCTATCTGGGTATGTGCGTCTCTTATCAATTGGTTGTTGAACCCGCATCTAAGGAGGCCGCAAAAAACGGATGCAGAAATTTGCGTATGCTGAAGGACGAACGGTTTGCCAATGGGAGAGACGTCAGGAACTTTTTTGAAAAAAGTCTGGAGAAGCAGGCTCTCCGGATCAGTGGGACCGAGAATAAGGATGAATTATCTCACCTGATGCCGGAAGATATTGTTTCTGCTATCTCTGAGCTCAAGGAATCGACGTGATCTTACGCATACTTATTATCATAATGATTGTGTTTGGTCAGTCTGTGCAGGCCAATGAATCTAATGTCATCAATAAAGTGACCAACGCTTCTGTGGTGATCAAAACCCAGTTATTGCACGGTTTTACCGAGGATGAAGCTGCGTCTGGGCGTTGGACTGGTTCAGGTTTTCTGATCAATAAAGAGAAAGGCTGGATTCTCACCAATGCACACGTGGCGATGTCGGGCCCGGCCAAATTACGTGTCCAGTTTGTTGATGAAACGGTCAGGCATGAGGCTGAGCGTATCTTTGTAGATTCAAGGCATGACATCGCCCTAATCTCGGTGGATCCTGACATCATACCTTCTGAGGCTACTGAGCTGACTCTGGACTGCGACTATGAACTGAAGCGCGGAGAACGAGTTGTCTCGGTGGGCCATCCTAGAGGTCACGAATTCACGGTAACTCTAGGGGTATTATCAGGGATCAAAAAATTTGATGCCGATACAGATCTTTACTCAACAGACGTGATTGTTGAATCAGGCAGCTCTGGTAGTCCTGTGGTTTCGATCGATTCTGGTCATGTTTTGGGAGTTTCAACTGCCAAATATGATGATTCCGACGTAGGTCTTTTAACACCATCCAGAGATGCATGTCGTGTGTCTAAATTGATAGAAGTGGGCCTCGATCCATCCCGGCCTCGCATCGGCTTTCAGTTTCTTATTCGTAATAAAGAACTAAGTCCTGTGATCGGACAGGTGTTCGATGAGACATCAGAATTTCAGATGGGTGACGAGGTGATTGGTATCGAGGGAAATCTCTGGAGTCCAGACGTTGATGGAGATCTCGAGGATAATTTGAGGATATATGAGGCACCAATCATCATGCTGGACGTGATCAGGTCAGGGTCTCCCATACAAGTTCCCTTAAATAATACGAAAACGGGATCATTGCATGATCGCAAGTGGGTCCACTTCAGCGGGCTTACATTCACCGAGGCCAAGCATCAGGATTCGGGATATCGCAATAATGGTTCAAGTAAACCAATAATCCGTGTCCAATCGGTTGATGACACACATGATGATGTGACTGATCTTGCATTTGATGATTATGGCGCTGTGATTTCTGTGAATACTTTCGCGTTTGAATCAATAGAAGAGTTTTTTTTCTATCTTCACAACAACATGCAAGGCAAAGAAGTTGCGTTGGTTGTAAGGGATTATGATTTGACCAACGAATGGGTCGGTTATCCTTTCGAGCATACAATCACAGTCGAGGACCTTGAGTCCAATATAGAGATTCCTGTGACTGATCCGAATAAGGTTCTCTAGTCGTGTCGGTTCAGGCGCTAAAAGACTATATCGAAGAAAACAAACAAATCTGGTCTAGTAAGTATCACGGAATCAATCATTGGGAGCATGTTTGGGCAAATGGTCAGGAGATTGGTTGGTCAGTTGATGCGGATCTAGAGGTGGTCGAGTATTTTTCCTATCTACATGACTGTCAGCGCTTGAGTGAAGGAACAGATTTGCTTCACGGTCCAAGAGCCGCACAGTTTGCCCAAGAGAACCGGGAACTATTTGATCTCAGCAAAACACAATTTAAAGAACTTGTCAGTGCGGTCGCAGGTCATACGAAACTTCAGCCAGGTTGCAAAGCTGGAGAAAATCCGACGATAGCTACGTGCTGGGATGCTGATCGGATGGATATATGGCGTGTCGGTTATTTAGTAGATGCCAAATATCTATTTACAGAAAGGGCGAAGGATCTTGCTGAACTGATGCCTGACGGGCGATGCATGACATTGGATGAAATCTTTGAAATGAGAGGTGTCGCTATCGATTGGTAGAACTTTTCGGATGCTAGTCGGTCCAATCAACAAAGATCTACGAGTTAATCATTTGAGAGAAGTTTCCACGCATGTATGCCTGATGCTACTTGCTTTTGCGATGACATTGGCCATGACCCCACGTTCGAGCCAAGAATTCCCGTTCGACTCTGCTCAAGAATTTTTAAAATTTAAAGCATCCTCCCAGGAACAGTTCATGGATTGCACGTGGCAGACCTTAGAAACTGAAAATTGGGTGCGACATCTGCCAGTTTGTCATTTTGGTGGGTACAGACCGAGTGGCCCGGAAAGCGCTCTTTGACTCAATCTAAGCTGTTTATCTGGATGAATTCCCAACCCGGGGCTGTTGATGCTCCGAACCTCAGCGGAACAATTGATGATCCCAGTCCTCCGGAGACAACGCCACTTTGTCCGCGATTAAACTGACCGCAATGCATATCTTTAGGTGCTCCGGTTGGAACGATGGGTGGACCGATTAGCGGGAAAGCGATTTGCCCACAATGAGTATGGCCGGCGAAGCTGAGAGTCTCGATTAATGCATCAGGAGTAAGTAATCCGGCTGGGTCATGTGTCAGAGTTATAGTAATGTTCTCGCAATCTTCGGGCACTGCAACCGGCTTCCAGTGTCCGGAGTAAATGTCGCCAAGTCCACGAATACAGATTTCGAACCCATTCAAAGTGATTCGATCGATCTGGTTTTCGATTAACTTGATGGTCGATCCGGTAAACGCTCGTGTCCATTCATCGTTTGAGTCCCAGTTATCATGATTCCCGAGTACGGCAAAGGCTGGTTTAGGGAATGCCAGCGCCTCTAGTGATTTGACGATCGTTTCGCGTGAGACATCACCGTACAGATCATGTGATCCGATGTAGTCACCGGCGAACAGGACTAAGTCTGGATTCTCATTGATCATCTGTCGTTTTAGCGTGGAGAGTATTTCTAGATCGCTTGAGCTTGAGAAGTGGAAGTCAGCGAATAGCGCAACCTTCATTGGGGGCAGGCTTTTGTGCTTGATCGACCACTTCCGAATCTCAGGTGGGCCGCTATGAAGCCCGAGAGCTAATGAGATAGCCAGTACCGCTACGATCAGTAATGTGAGACGAACGACTGACGGGTTCAAGCTGCTTCCTTAGCTGCATATTCTGATTACGGAGGCGCCACGCATAGGACGCGACCATAACAAACACGAGCGGTTCAAACACGATAAAAAACCAAACGTTTATTTCCTCGTAGGTCATGCCAATTGCCTGCGCACCAACGATGAGTAGTTCAACACAATAGTCAAAAATATCGTCGATAATTTGATGGTAAGTCATAGGGTCATTTCCTTAGATTCCACGATTGATAGGGTTGAAAACTTGAGCGGTTCCGCAGCGTTGATGAATGTACCCGAGAACGTTGTTCCAGTGATCGAGTCCATAAATTGCGAAGGATCCGCTCTGGAACGATCCATCATTCTTGGCTCGGACGATTGCATCTGCGACGCAGGCTTCTGTGGAATTCCGGGACTGGCGCAGTAGCGCATCGTAATCCACGGCGATAGCAGTCACGGTGGTGGATTCGGCGACATGATCGTAGACACCAATAAGTCTACCGATGCACTCAGTTGGCGCATCACTGATCAAATCACCGGCCTCCCATTCTGGAAAGCTTGTCCGAACAGCACTCTCTTCACGCTTCAGCAGCTGACCGATTGGGTTTAGAAGAGCATAAAGAGTCGATGCTTGAGACAGAGCGATCTCTCGACGGCTCGCCATGCCCATCAACTCAACATAACCTCCTTGGCAGCGATCACCACTACCTTCAAGAAAGTGAGCGGTTAATGTACTGTCTTCAACATTCTGACTGATACCCGCAAGTGAGCTAAGCTCGACCTTATCGGGAGACCGTGTAAAAAGGTTAATTAATAAAGGCCCGCTCTGATCTGCGTTATCTTCCGCAAATGAATATCCAACAACCCATTTGCCTTCATCTTTTGATTGTTTGGTGACAGAGACTCGAATCAAGGTTCGATCACCAAGCTTTGATTTGATTCTCTCCACTACAATCGGTTGTGTTCTATATTCAGTGTGACAAATTTCGAGATTGATGGAGCTCTCATAGCGTTCGTCGATTAATGCACGATGGATGCACATAGGATGGATTTTTGAGAAGTCGGATGAGTAAGCTTTTGCCCGTCCATTTGGATAAGTAACACCTGCCCAAGTGGCCAGGATCAACGCAACCAGCATAAGCAGTGCAATAAATTGAAGCAGATAACCGATAGGATCCTTGGTCATGGTGATGCCTTCATCGAATAATTTGCCCTATTAAAGACGAGTGATCAGAACGAAAATGGGAAGACATCTGGAGAAAGTGTGGATAGGTTATTCATTTTCCGATTCAGGAGGAGATCCTTTTAAAATCGAGGAAGATGAACAAGCTAAAAAGGAAAATATTTTGTCAAAATCAATAGCGTTGGCATTAGCAATTACCGAGACGGCATCGGTGTCATTTCATACAACTGGAAAATCTCTTTTGGATAAAGAAATTTGGAATAAGCTCTTGGAGTCGTCAAATTTTCAGAGTCTGGTCTACGCTAATTTAAAACCTTCCAAGAATTGGTTGGGTGTACCTAATGCTAATTCTTTGCCTAATATTGAGGACTTTCGGGAATTGAAAGTTGAGTTTGGCCGGCGTCTCGATTTGTTTTCTTCGTGGGATAGTGTGCGAGCAAAGTTCCTTATGCTGGAGGCTGAACGAGTCATGGCGGATCGCGTTCCCGATGGATTATTTGCAGAGATGATGTATGACTTCATTTTGGAAGATTGTGAAGAATATCTGAGAGGTGGGTATTAATGGATTTGCAACGAGCAATAGAGATTGCAGTAGACGCACACAAGGCTGATATCGATAAGGGAGGGAATCCTTACATCCTTCACCCTCTGCGTCTGATGATGCAAATGGATACCGAAGACGAGAAGATTGTCGCGGTCCTGCATGATGTGGTGGAGGATCACGGTGGGCAGTGGTCAATGGAAAAGATCAAAGCCGAAGGGTTTCCGACCTCAGTTATCAGAGGGCTTGAGTCAGTCACGAAAATGCCTGAAGAAGAGAGCGATGCAAGCGATGACGTCTATTTTTCTTTCGTGAGAAGAGCGGCTGCGGATCCAATTGGGCGGAAAGTAAAATTCGCCGATATCAAGGACAACCTCGATATCACTCGTTTGGGTCGCGATATTACCGAAAAAGATGTCGCGCGAATTCGAAAGTATAAAAAAGCACTGGATATTTTGATTGAGAAAGATCTTGAGAACGTCAAGATCAACTAGAAGCTGAAGAGACTTTTTGAGGTAATTTGTGGATAGCCATTTAGATTACTTGCTCTCCGAGCAATCCAAACGATCCCGTT
>ENA-OUOG01001580-OUOG01001580.1-marine-metagenome-genome-assembly--contig:-NODE-1580-length-25939-cov-6.079499_pt1 | contig 25939 bp, 21 predicted proteins | sample MGYA00248635_ERZ508505 | MGnify/ENA primary metagenome ERZ508505 (study PRJEB26176, sample SAMN06267871) | marine metagenome | isolation source: Saanich Inlet, British Columbia, Canada | place: Pacific...
CGCCGCGTGCGGTCCGCCGTATCCCATGGGCACCCCGAAGCGTTGGCTGTTGCCCACCACGACGTCAGCGCCCATTTCGCCCGGCGCCTTGAGCAGGGCGAGGGACATCAGGTCGGCGGCCACTGCGATTTGGACTTCCGAAGCATGCGCTTGCGCAATCAGCTCCGTCAAATCCTGCGCCACCCCGTTCGCATCCGGGTACTGCAACAACGCGCCGAAGACGCCCTCCGCCTCAAACGCCATCGCCTCGCGCGCCATCACCTGCAGCTCAATGCCGATGTGCTTCGAGCGCGTCCGCAGCAACGCCATCGTCTGCGGGAACACCGCCTCGTCCACGAGGAACGTATTCGCCCCCGCCTTCGCCTGCGCCCGGGACCGCGACGCGTGCATCATCGCCATGGCCTCCGCCGCAGCCGTCGCCTCATCGAGCAACGAACCGTTCGCCACTTCCATCCCGGTCAAATCCGTCACGACCGTTTGGAAATTCAGCAGGGCTTCGAGCCGGCCTTGAGCGATCTCGGCTTGGTACGGCGTGTAAGCCGTGTACCAACCCGGATTCTCGAGCACGTTCCGCCGGATGACGCTGGGCACCTCCGTCGGGTGATACCCCATGCCGATGTAATTCTTGAACACCTGGTTTTTCGCGGCAATCGCGCTGATGTGGTCCAAATACTGGGCCTCCGTCAACGGTGCCGACAACGACAACTTTTCCCGCAACCGAATGCCCCCGGGCACCGTGCGGTTGATGAGGTCGTCCATCGAGTCCACGCCGATCGCGCGGAGCATGACTTCACGATCCGCCTCGCGGGGACCGATGTGCCGAGAGAGAAAGCTTCCCGTGTTCATGGGTTCGGGGTTTGCAGGTGAATAGCGGACAAATATACTTCGCTCCCCCCCGAATCGGTTGAGGTTCAAGCGTCAAATCAACGGGCTTTGGGGCCAACTTTGCAGCATGCGTTTTCCGGCCCCCACGCACGTTGCAATTGCCCTCGGTGGAGCGATTGCGCCCGCCACGCAGTTCGTCCTGTGGGGCGGATCTACGGCGCACGCTTGGGCGCTGGCCGGACTCACGGGCGCCACGACGGGAGCGGCCTATTCGCTGCACCGGGTGGTGAAGGCCCACCGAGCGCCGGAGGAACTGCGGCCGGAGCGGCGGGCGTTCCTGACCGAGCACAGGGGGGAGCTGTTGGCGGTTTGGGCGGCGGCGTTGCTGGCGGCAGGGTGTGCGTTCGTGGCGCACGCGGTGCCGCTTGTGCAGCGGTTGCTTGCTCCCGGGCCGGTGGCGGTGGCGGCGGTGGGCGGCGCATTGACAGTGGCGTACGCGTTCTTGCCGTGGCGGGCGGGCGGGCGACGGGCGGCGGGGCGCGAGTGGCCGGGCGCGAAGTTGCCGTGGATTGCGCTGACGTGGGCGGTGCTGTCGGTGGCGCTGCCGGCGCATTTGGTCGGGGAGGGCGCGGAGCACGCGTGGCTCGCGTTTTTAGGCCAAACCGCATTCGTGGCCGGCATCACCGTCCCGTTCGATGTGCGCGACCTCGACGTGGACGCCCCGGGCATGCGCACCTTGCCGCACCTCATCGGCCCGTCCCAAGCCATCCGCATCGCGCTGTTCCTCGTGGCCTTCAGCGCGGCGGCCTTTGTCAGCGTGGACCTCGCGGCCGGCCGCTACCTCGTGAGCGCAGCCGCGCTGCTCGTAGTCGCCTTAGGTTCGCGCGCCCGCGGCACCCGCTATTACGACCTCCTGCTCGACGGGCTGCTCGCCGCTCAAGGAATGGCGTTGTGGATTTGACGGGCGGGTCATGCGCGGGGGACGGATTTCCTGCGAACTTTACCCGCCTCAACTGACCGACCGAGCCATGAACGCCGATTTCACCCTCGACACCGCCCGCGCACTCGACGTGGCGGACCCGCTGAGCCGCTTCCGCGACCAGTTTTTCATCCCGCAGCACGACGGCGAGGACTGCATTTACTTGACGGGCAACTCGCTCGGGCTGCAGCCTCGGGCGGCGGCGGACGCGTTGCAGGTCGAGCTCGACAGTTGGCGGGAGCACGGGGTCGAAGGGCATTTCCGGGGCGCGCATCCGTGGGCGGATTACCACGAGCGGTTTGCGCGGGGTTTGGCCCACCTCACGGGCGCCCAGGAGAACGAGGTGGTGGCGATGAATGCGCTGACGACGAACCTGCACCTGCTGCTCGTCAGCTTCTACCGGCCGCAGGGGAAGCGGCGCAAGATCCTCGCGGAGGCGAAGGCGTTTCCCTCGGATCGCTACGCGCTGGTAAGCCAAATCCGCTTTCACCACGGCGACCCCGCCACCGACCTCATCGAACTGAGCCCCCGCCCGGGCGAGCACACCCTCCGCACGGTCGACATCGAGTCCGCCATCCAGCAAGCGGGTGACGAGCTCGCCTTGGTGATGATGGGCGGCGTGAACTACTACACGGGGCAGCGCCTCGACATGCGGACCATCACGGCGGCGGCGGCCGAAGTCGGTGCCCTCTGCGGCTTCGACCTCGCCCACGCCATGGGCAACGTGCCGATGTCCCTCCACGAATGGGGGGTCGATTTCGCCTGCTGGTGCTCGTACAAGTACCTCAATTCCGGTCCGGGCGCGGTCAGCGGCATCTACGTGCACGAGCGGCACCTCGGCCTGACGGACATCCCGCGCTTTGAAGGGTGGTGGGGGCACGACAAGAAGCGCCGCTTCCTCATGGAGCCGGACTTCCACCCCATCGCGACCGCCGAGGCGTGGCAACTTTCGAACGCGCCCGTCCTCAACATGGCCGTCCACGCCGTTGCGCTCGACCAGTTCCTCGAAGCCGGCATCGATGCGCTGCGCGAACGCGGAGACCGGTTGACGGCCTACCTCGAGGCGGCCATCCACGACGTGGCGGAGCGCACCGGGGCGGAGTTGGAAATCATCACCCCGACCGAGGTCAATCAGCGCGGATCGCAGATTTCGCTTCTTGCGCACGGCTTTGGTCGCCAGCTCTTTGACGATTTGACCGCGGCGGGCGTGGTGGCCGATTGGCGGGAGCCCAATGTGATCCGGATGGCGCCGGTGCCGTTGTACAATTCGTTCTCGGATTTGGCCCGTTTTCATGCCATCTTGCAGCACTGCATTTTAAAATCCCACTGAGCCATGCACCGCTCCTCCCGCTTTGCCGTCTTCGGCGTCGGCCGTTATGGTCAGCAAATCGCCCTTGCGCTGTCGGCCAAAGGCGCTGAAGTCATCGCCTTCGACTGCGACAGCACGAAAACCGAGCGGCTCAAGGACGAAATCGCGCTTGCGGTGACCCTCGATTCGACGGACAAGCGCGCCCTACAAGCTCAGAAAGTCCATGACATGGACGCGGCCGTCGTGGCCATCGGAGAAAACTTCGAAGCGACGGTCCTCACTGCGTTGAACTTGCTCGACCTCGGGGTGCCGCGGGTCATCGTTCGGGCGAACGACGACAACCAGCAGCGCATCTTGACGAGCCTCGGGGTAAAAGAAATCCTGAGCCCCGAGAGCGAGGTGGCGAACGTGGTCTCGGAGCGCCTCATCCACCCGAACATTCGCGGCTTCCTGCAACTGCCCGACGATTACGAGATCGCGGAAATCCGCGCGCCCGAGAACTGCGTAGGGCGCACGCTCGGCAGCGTCGACCTGACGGCCCGATACGACTTGAGGCTGATTACGATTCGTCGGGTGAACGAGGAGGCTGATGGTGAGGAAGTGGAGCACATCATCGGTGTTCCCCGTCCAGAAACCGAACTGAAGCCCACCGACACGTTGGTGGTGTTCGGCACGCTCAGCTCCGTGAAGCGGTTCTTGGACGTCAACTCCTGATCAGCGCAGGACGGTGATGGAGCCTCCGGCTTCTTGCCACAGGCTCAAGTTGCCCGCCGGGTCGACCACCGATCGGTAGCGGGCGCGCCAAACGTATTGGCCATCCGCGGTGTAGTAGCGACCGCCCGGTCCTGCACCGTGCCAATAACTCCCGAGTTCCGTCGTGCGCCACACCTCGTTGCCCCATCGGTCGTAGATGACGAACTCGAGGTCCACGATGTTGCGCCCTTCAATGCGCAGCACTTCGTTCATGCCATCGCCGTCGGGCGAAAACGCATTGGGCACCCACAACAACGGCATCGCGCAAAAATCCTGCACCCACGTGCTTTCCGTCGTCGTGCACCCGATGGTGTTCGTCACCGAAACCGAGTACAAACCAGGGCCATTGACCACCTGCACGTTCGAAGGACTGCCCGTGTTCCACGAATACCCGGCAAATCCGCCGGGCACGCTCAACAAGTACGTGGCATCCGGGAAGTCCTCAAAGCAGAACGTCGTGTCCGACGGCAAGTGCAACTCCGGACTGGGCAGCGCTTCCAACGCCACCGTCGCGGTCGTGGAACAGCCCCCGGCATCGGTCACCGTCACGCTCGCTTCACCGGATTCGTACACCAGCGCCTCAGGGCCTGAACCGCCCGTGGACCAAGCAAACAGGAACGGCCCCGTGGCATCGTCCACCGGCGTGGCATCCAACGCCGTTCCGTTCGAAGAACAAAACGTCACCTCCGCCGGCAAATCCAGCACCGGCCCATCGGAAAACACCACGGTGACCTCGTCCTCGGCTTCGCAGCCGTCCGCCGTGGTGATGGTCAAGCCGACCGTGGCCGAAGCCGTCAACGTGACCGTCGGCCCGCTCGCTCCCGGCAAGGTCCAGTCGTGGTCAACCGAACTCGCGTACCCCGATTGCAACACCACCTCCTCCCCCGTGCAGGCCACCACGTCCGGGCCCAAATCCAGCGACGGCTGAACCGACGCCACCTCAATGAAATCCGAAGCCGTACACCCATCGCCGTTGGGTTCGTTCACCTCGGCGGTGACCGTGTAGAGTTGGGTCACCTCCCCGACGACCGTCGGACTCGGAACCGTCGGGTCCGACAATCCGATTGCAGGTTCCCACAACCAGTTCAAGTTCGCTGGCGAATCGCTCGTGGCTTGCAGCTGAATCCCATCCGTCGTGCAGGTCAGCACATCCATTCCCGCGTCGACCGTAAAGGCCGGGTACACGTCCAAGTTGATGGCGAGGTAGAGGTCATCCCCATCCGGAGCAATGGCGGTGCACTGCACGGTGACGGACTCCGTGGGCGTAAAACTCACCGACTGGGTGGTGTTGGCCGCAAAGAGCTCGGCCGGCGTCCACGTGAAGCTCCAATCCGCGGGGTTGGAGTCGGTCGGATCGTCATACCAACCCGTGACGTTCACGTACAGGTTGACCACATCGCCCGCGCAAATGTTGTCATTGCTCGTGGCGATGTACTGCGCATCGGCTTCGGGCAAGGCCCAAAGTCCGAAGAGCATCACCGCGCTCAAGCACCGTTTCATCGCTGTCGAAAACATCACTGCAATTTCGGGAATTTCCCGGTGTCAATCGACCACTGCCACTCCACCGTCCAATTCGACCGCAATTCCAACCCACCCAGCGCCTTCAACCGCACATCGCCGAGCCGAGTCAGCGCAGGATCGGCCTCCTGAAACGCGCCTTCGCTGTGCCGATCGGATTCCCAAACCAGTTCAACCTTGCCCGGCAGCAATTCCCGAATGATCCATTGGATGGAATCGTCGGCAGCCAAGGGGCGTTCGGCGAGGTTCCGGCCCGCGGCATCCTCTAAGCGCAACCGGCCGGCCACCGCCGGAGCCTTTGCGGTCACGATGAGCTCCGACAGGTGATCGTCCGGCCAAGTAGCCCACTGGGTTTCGACCGAATCGGTCGGTTGGCCGCCCAACAGCGTCACGCCATCGGGGTCCACCTCGAGCGTGTACTTCACGCCGGGGGCTTCGGCCGCGTGAAGGGCGATTTCGAAGGGGGTCAAGAGGGTCAGGGAGTCGAAGCCCACCTCGATGCTGTCCACGATGATGTGCCACCCTGCTGGATCGATGGCGCTGATCGGCTGGGCGTATCGGAGCGTACGGAGTCGGCTGGCCACGTGCTTGCCGCTGGGTTTTGCGGACGGGCTGAGCGGGCGGCGGGCGGCGGATCGGCGCACCGCGAGGGTGTCCGCGCCGCCTTGCCAGGTCCAAACCAAGGTGTCCGGATCGCTGGGCCAAATCCACACGCTGTCGCGATCGGCCCACCAACTCAGGGAATCCCCGTCGAGGCCTCGCCAGCTGACGTGGCGGGTAGCGGCCGGGCCGTGCCATTCGACGGCGATGAGGCCGGAGGAGTCGGCGGTGGCGCGGCCGGGATAGACGGACTCGGGTTCGGCCGTCGGGAACAGCGTCATCGCAGTGGGCAGGGTATCGCCAGCCTCCCAGACCGGGCCCCATCCGACCGACTCGCCCGGCTGCCACGCCCAATCCTTGTTCGCGTCCTCGACCGCCCACGTGCGGTACCGCCCGGGCGCGATGTAGCCCACTTCGAACCGACCAGCGGCGTCCGTCAAGCCCACGTAGCGGGGGCGGGCGCCGGCCAGGAGGGAGTCCAATGGCCAGGCCGCGGGGAAGAGCATGACGCGGATGCCGGGGGTGGGGGTGGCGAAATCGCGGTGAAGGATTTGGCCTGACCAGCGCAACGAATCCAACTCGGAGCCCGTGGAAGCCGCCCAAACCCCTTTCAGAAACGGGTTCCCCTCGTGCAAATCCACGACCGACTCGCCCAAATCCAGCACCACCGTGGTGCCCTCCGGCAGCGTTACGTCCGACCAGTCCAATTCCAACGTCTTGCCCCGCAACCGGTACGTCGGCAACGCATCGAGCGGCGGAGAAATCAGCCACTGCTCGCGGAAGTTCTTCACCTGCACGTACTCATTGAACGCAATGCGCAGCACGCCGCCCTCCCAATTCGTCGTGCCGGCGGGCGGATCCACCGCCACCACCTGCGGCGGGTCCTCGTCCACCGGACCGCCCGTGGGCGCGGACACTTGAGCGCACCCCGCGAGGAGCATCGCCACCGGCCACCACTTCAGGATTCCCATGCGTCCCAGTGCGTTTCCACCAAGGCCGCCACCGCCTCCAAACCCGCCACGTCGTCGGCGCTGAAGCCGTCGAGCTGCGTCGAATCGATGTCGAGGACGGCCACCACCCTGCCCTGAGCGCAAATGGGCACCACCACTTCCGAACGGGTGGCAGCGCTGCAAGCGACGTGACCGGGGAAGGCCTCGACGTCCGGGACGTGCTGGGTTGCGACCGCGTCCCAGGCTGCCGCGCACACGCCTTTGCCGTGGTGCAAGCGCGTGCACGCCACCGGACCTTGGAACGGCGCGAGCACCAGCTGGTCGCGTTGGAAGTCCACCGTGTAAAATCCCACCCAGTGCCAGCCAAACGCCTCGTAAAGCGCCGCAGCCAGGTTCGCCAAGTTCGCGACCCGGTGGGGTTCGCCTTCCACCAAGGCCCGCAATTGGGGCAACAGGGTGGGCCAGCGTTCGGCAGGATCGGACGGCACGTGCAGCGTGGATGACATGGGGCAAAGATACGGCGCGGGGTTCACGCCAAGGCCAGGACCGCCGCGCCCGTGACTTGCCAGCCCTTCGCTTCGAGGGCGGTGGCGCAGGCGCGCAACGTGGCGCCGGTCGTGAGCACGTCGTCCACGAGGACCGCGCGGTGCGGACCGGTTGGAGGGCGGGCTTCGTAGGTCGCGCCGAGGGTTTGTTGGCGGGTCGTGCGGTTGCTGCCCGTCAGGGAGGCCTGGTGCTGGCGTCGGAGGAGGGCGTCGCGGGCGACCGGGAGGTGCCAGTGGCGGCCCGCGCCGCGGGCGATGAGTTCGGCTTGGTTGTAGCCGCGTCGGGCTTTTCGGCGCCAGTGCAGGGGGACCGGGACGAGGACCGTGCCGGGCGGGTCGTTGCCGGCTGCGAGCCACCGGCCGGCGCGCTCGGCGAGCCAGCGGTCGCCTCCGTACTTGATGCGGTGGACGAGCGGGTGGAGTTCGGGGGCGCCCCGGAGGCGGAATCCGAGGGCGCCCCGGATGCCGTAGACGCGGTCGGCGAACAGGACTTGGCCGGCGGTGCCGCGAACGTCCGGCCACGAGAGCGCGCACGCCCAGCACGCACCGAGCGGCATATCTTCTCCCCAGGCCGGCGCCTCGCAGCGCACGCACCACCGGGGGAACACCCAATCCCACGCCCCATTCCAGTTGATCATGGGGCAAATGAAGGGCGCCGGTTCCGGGTTTCCATGGGGAGTTTGTGGGCGGGGGTGCTAGCTTTGTGGGTGCGATGAAATTTGGAAAGTTGGAGACGTTGGAGGGGTTCCCGGACGGGGGCTTTGCGTTGCCGGGCGATGCGGAGGTGACGGGGCGCGTGCTGTCGGGCGCGGGGCGGCCGTGGAACGTGCGGTGTGGGGGGACGATGTGGACGGTGCGGGCGTGGCGGGGAAGCGTGTTTCAGGGGGTGCCGCAGCGGGCGTGGCCGGAGGCGTATGGGCGGGCGTTTGGGACGATCGAGTTCAACGCCACGCATTACCGCATTCACCCGGCGGACCGGATGGCCGAATGGGCGGCGGGGATGCCGGAGCATTTTCGGTTCTGTGCCAAGTTTCCGCAGATCATCACGCACTTTCGGCGGTTTGCGAACTGCGAGGGGCCGACGGCGGATTTCATCGACGGGCTCGTTGCGTTGGGGGCGCGCCGGGGGCCGTCCTTCATTCAGTTGCCGCCGAATTATGGGCCAAATAAGGGACAGGCGTTGCTGGATTATTTGGCGCAGTGGCCGCGGGAGTTGGAGGTGGCCGTGGAGTTTCGGCACCCGGACTGGTTCGCGGGCGGGGCGGAGGCGGAGGGGGTTTGGGAGGGGCTGGAGGCGTTGGGTGTGGGGGCCGTGATCAGCGATACGGCGGGTCGGCGGGATGCGGTGCACATGCGCGTGACCGCGCCGTTTGTGTTGATTCGGTGGGGGGGGTACGACGGCCATCCGACGGACCAAATCCGCCTTCAATCCTGGATCGACCGCCTCGGCACCTGGTTCGACCGGGGCCTCCGAGAAGCCCATTTCCTCGTCCACCAACCCGACAGCGTCACCACTCCCGAAACCTGCGCCGCCTTCGCCGACCGAGTCGAAGCCGCCAGCGGCACCCGCCCCGTCGCGCCCTCCGTTTTACCCTTCGCGTGACAGCAGCCCGAACTGAAAAAAGTGGTGCGCCGTATGGTGCCGCACCAACCCCTTGACGTCGTCCGCCGGCATCGCCCCATACACGGGGTGCTCGTAGGTTCCGGATAGCGCTTCGATTTGGCCCAACAAGTCCACAAACCGCTCCACCTCGCCCGTGAAATCCGCGCCTCCTCGCACCGCCAGCACCGGCGCCGTCGCCAAATTCCGCGGCGTCTCAAACGGCGACTTCACCGCCACCCGCCGCAAAAAGACCTTGCCCAAATGGCGCGCCATCCACCCCGCAAATCCGCCCATCTTCCGCTCCCCGAGGTACAGCTCCATGAACCGGTTCACGTGCTGCACCATGCCCGGCGCATCGAGCTTCCCCCAAGCCGGTTGCGTCCCGGGCTCCAACGCTCCAAGCGCCGCCGTCAACCGCTCAGCCGAGGGCGTTTCCGCGTGAAAATCCATCGATCAGGCCCCGTGGCACTTCTTGTACTTCTTACCCGAACCGCACGGACACAACTCGTTCGGCATCACCTTCTTCTCGGTCCGAATCGGCTCCGGCTTCGGCGGGGGTGGCGCTTGACCTTGCTGCTGTTGTTGCGCACGTGCGGCAGCGGCCTGAGCCGCCGACATCGCCTGTTGCTGGATGTTCTGAATGCCGGGCTTCGTCACCTGCACGTTGCCCGCAGCGATGACCGGATCCACCGCCGGGCGGCTGGGCGCTTGTTGCGGCGCCGGGCCGGTGGGGATGGTGCACTTCATGAGGAATGAAGCGACGTCCGCGTTCATTTGGCCCGCCATCTGCTGGAACAAACTGAAGCTCTCCATCTTGTAAATCACCAGCGGATCCTTCTGCTCGTAGCGCGCATTCTGCACGTTCGAACGGAGGTCGTCCATCTTCCGCAACTGCTCCTTCCAGTACTGGTCGATGATGGCGAGCACCACGGCCTTCTCGAGTTCCTCCAAGACACTCCGCCCTTGCGTTTCCACGCTCATCGCGATGTGCGCGCCGACCTGCAGCGTCTTCCGACCGTCGGTGAACGGCACGAGGATGTTCTGGTAGTTGTTCGACTCGTCGTTGTGGACGCGTTCGATGACCGGATGCGCCCGTTGCGCCAGCAGCTCGAATTTCTCGCGGTACGTGCGCTCGGCCTGCAGGAAGGTCTCCAAGGCCAAATCCGCAGGCGTCTTCGCCCCAAATCCCGCCTCATCCACCGTCGGCTCGATCCCGAAGTCCGTCAACAACGCCATCCGGAATCCCTCGTAATCCTTGTTCGGCTGGAAGGCCAAAACGTGCTGCTCGACCAACTCGTAGAACATGTTCGCGATGTCGGTCCGCAACCGATCGCCGTGCAGCGCGTGGCGGCGGCGCTTGTAAATCACCTCCCGCTGCGCGTTCATCACGTCGTCGTACTCGAGCAACCGCTTCCGCACGCCGAAGTTGTTTTCCTCCACTTTCTTTTGGGCCCGCTCGATGGACTTCGTGATCATCGAGTGCTGGATGACCTCGCCCTCCTTGTGGCCCATCCGGTCCATCATCTTCGCGACGCGATCCGAGCTGAACAAGCGCATCAAGTCGTCCTCAAGCGACACGTAGAACTGCGACGAACCCGGATCCCCCTGACGGCCCGCACGTCCGCGCAACTGGCGGTCGACCCGGCGGCTGTCGTGCCGCTCGGTGCCGATGATGGCCAATCCGCCCAAGTCCTTCACCTCCTGCTTCAGCTTGATGTCGGTTCCGCGACCCGCCATGTTCGTGGCGATGGTCACCGCCCCGCGTTGGCCCGCCAACGCGACGATTTCTGCCTCGCGCTGGTGCATCTTCGCGTTCAGCACCTGGTGCTGGATGCCGCGCAGGTTCAGCATCTTCGAAAGCAGTTCGCTCACCTCCACCGTCGTCGTGCCCACGAGCACCGGCCGCCCGGCCTCGCTCAGCTTCACCACGTCGTCGATGATGGCGTTGTACTTCTCGCGCTTCGTCTTGTAGACCAAATCCTGCTCATCCTTCCGCGCAATCGGCCGGTTCGTGGGAATGACCATCACATCGAGCTTGTAGATGTCCCACAACTCGCCCGCCTCCGTCTCCGCCGTACCCGTCATCCCGGACAACTTGTTGTACATCCGGAAGTAGTTTTGCAACGTGACCGTCGCATAAGTCTGCGTGGCCGCCTCCACCTTCACCGACTCCTTCGCCTCGATGGCCTGGTGCAACCCGTCGGAATAGCGCCGGCCGTCCATGATCCGCCCCGTCTGCTCGTCCACGATCATGACCTTGTTGTCCATGACCACGTAGTCGACGTCCTTTTCGAACAGGGTGTACGACTTCAGGAGCTGGTTCATCGTGTGAATCCGCGCGCTCTTGACGTTGTAGTCCTGCATGAGCACGGCCTTCTTCTCGGCGCGCTCTTCATCGGTTCCTGGGGCGTTGTCGATGGCCACGAGCTCGGTGGCGAGGTCCGGCATCGTGAAGAACGTGTCGTCCTCCATGTTGCGCGTCAGGAATTCGATGCCCTTCTCGGTCAGTTCGACTTGCTTGTGCTTCTCGTCGATGACGAAGTACAGTTCTTCGTCGGCTTCCGGCATGTGCCGTTTGTTGTCCTGGAGGTAGTAGCCCTCGGTTTTCAGGAGCTGCTGCTTGACGCCGTCGTTGCTGAGGAACTTGATGAGGGCTTTCGATTTGGGCAGTCCACGGTAGGCGCGGAACAAGGCCAAATTCGCTTCCGCCGCTTCCTCCTTGCCCACCCCTTCCGTGGTCATCCCCTTCTTCGCCTGCGCGAGGAAGCCCTGCACCACCTTCTGCTGCATGCTGACCAAGCTCACCACCTTCGGCTTGAGCTCCTCGAATTCGTGCACATCGCCCTTCGGCGTGGGGCCGGAAATGATGAGCGGCGTCCGCGCCTCGTCGATCAACACCGAGTCCACCTCGTCGACGATGGCGTAGTGGTGCGGGCGCTGCACGAGCTGATCCGGACGCTGGGCCATGTTGTCGCGCAAGTAGTCGAAGCCGAACTCGTTGTTCGTGCCGTACGTGATGTCCGCGCGGTAGGCTTTGCGGCGCGCTTCGCTGTTCGGTTGGTGCTTGTCAATGCAATCCACGGACATGCCGTGGAACTCGAACAACGGCCCCATCCATTCGGAGTCGCGTCGGCTCAAGTAATCGTTCACCGTCACGAGGTGCACCCCGCGGCCGGCCAACGCGTTCAAGAAAACCGGCAACGTCGCCACCAAGGTCTTGCCTTCACCGGTCTGCATCTCCGCCACCTTTCCACGGTGCAACGAGACCCCGCCGATGAGCTGCACGTCGTAGTGCACCATGTTCCACTCGACCTCGGCCCCGGCAGCCATCCACTTGTTCGCCCAAACCGCTTGGTCGCCGTCGATGACGACGCTGTCGCGTCCCGCGGCCACCTCGTGGTCCCATTCCTTGGCGGTCACGCGAAGTTCTTTGTTCTCAGACCAACGCCGCGCCGTTTCCTTCACAAGCGCGAACGCCTCGGGCAGGATTTCTTCCAGCACCACCTCGAGCGCTTCGTTGACGCCCGCATTCAACGCATCGACCTCGTCGTAACGCGCTTCCTTCGCATCGAGGTCGTCATCGGCCATGGCATCCGCCTCGGCCCGCAAAACCTCTTGCTCTTCCACGAGCGGCTTCAGGTGTTCTTGAATCCGCTTCCGCAACCGGTCGGAAGCTTTTCGCAAGCCATCATCCGAAAGGGAACGCATCGCCGCTTCGTGCTTGTGCACGTCGTCGATGATGGGTTGAATGGCTTTGATATCGTTCGCGGCTTTGTCGCCGATGAGTTTCTTGAGGAGCTTCTGCAGCATGCTACAAAAGTACGGAGGGATTCGCACCGCTGGGAAAGGAATCTAGCGGGGCTGCGGAATGCCCCTTTTTTGGGGCCAAATCCCCCCTGAAAGCGACCCCAACCACCCTTACAAAATCGTGCCAAAAAATCGGCCCCAAAGGCTCAAAAAGTTCCTCACGATTCGTTCATAATCGCACTATAACAATTGACAACCAATTTATTACAGCGTTATGTTCAGTCGCGTTGTTCACAACTACCCGCCATTGTGGATTCTTTTGTTTTGGGCTTCTGCCCGGTCTTCGACTTTCTTTGAATCGTCATTCGGAAGTGGGCCTTGCTGACCTCCGTTTTCCTGGCACTTAACCGTTCACTTCTCGCCCCCTTTGTGGGGGGAAACTTGCCACCAATTCCGGACCTGAAAGGATTCGGAACGTGTGGTTTTTGTCCTTTCTAACCAGGAAAACCCGCTCGCAAGCCCGCCGCCGAAACCACACGTTTAACCCCACTGATTCAGTCATCGCGACCATGAACGAAATCAACACTGCCACCTCGACCCAGTCGACCATCGACGCTGTCCTGCCAGAAAACACCGTTGTTGCGGAACCCATTCTAGCAGAGAATCCGAATCGCTTCGTCTTGTTCCCCATCGAACACGATGACATTTGGAGTTTTTACAAGCGATCGGAAGCGAGTTTTTGGACGGCGGAGGAAATTGATTTGGCCGCTGACATCGTGGATTGGAACAGCAAACTGAACGACGACGAGCGGTACTTCATCAAGCACGTGCTCGCGTTCTTCGCGGCGTCGGATGGCATCGTGAACGAGAATTTGGCCGAGAACTTCGTCGCGGAAGTTCAATACACCGAGGCCAAGTTTTTCTACGGTTTCCAAATCATGATGGAGAACATCCATTCGGAAACCTACTCCTTGCTCATCGACACCTACATCAAGGACAAGGAAGAGAAGCTCCAGCTGTTCAACGCCATCGAAACCCTCGATTGCGTAAAGAAAAAGGCGGACTGGGCGCTGAACTGGATTGAAAACGGTTCGTTTGCTGAACGCATCGTGGCGTTTGCAGCGGTGGAAGGCATCTTCTTCAGCGGCAGCTTTTGTTCCATCTTCTGGTTGAAGAAGCGCGGCTTGATGCCCGGATTGAGCTTCTCGAACGAACTCATCTCGCGCGACGAAGGCCTCCACTGCGACTTCGCTTGCATGCTCTACAACGATCACATCGTCAACAAGCTGCCGAAGAAAACGGTGCGCAAGATCATCGTGGATGCGGTGACCATTGAGAAGGAGTTCATCCTCGACGCACTTCCGGTCCGCTTGATCGGAATGAATTCCGATTTGATGAGCCAGTACATTGAGTTCGTGGCGGACCGGTTGCTGGTGGAGTTGGGCTGCGAAAAGGAATTCGACGTGACGAACCCGTTCGATTTCATGGACATGATTTCGCTGCAAGGAAAGTCGAACTTCTTTGAAAAGCGGGTGGGTGAATACCAAAAGGCCGGCGTCATGAAGTCCAATGACAGCCAAGACAACGCCTTCTCGTTGGACGCAGACTTCTAATTTCAAGCAACATGTACGTAGTCAAGCGCGACGGCCGGCGAGAGCTGGTTCAATTCGATAAAATCACCGCACGCATCAAGAAGCTCTGCTACGGGCTGGACGATGCCGTGGACGCCGTGAAGGTGGCGATGCGCGTCATCGAAGGGGTGTACGATGGGGTGACCACCACGGAGCTCGACAACCTCGCGGCGGAAGTGGCGGCGACGAATGCGGTTTCGCATCCCGACTATGCGAGTTTGGCCTCTCGCATTGCGGTCTCGAACTTGCACAAATCCACGCACAAATCGTTCGCGGAAACGATGGAGCTGCTCCACACCTACGTGGACCCGGTGACCGGAGAAAACGCGAGCCTCATCGCCACCGACGTCATGGAAATCATCCGCGAAAACGCGGAATTCCTCGACTCACAAATCATTTACGATCGGGACTTCAACTACGACTTCTTCGGTTTCAAGACCCTGGAACGTTCGTACCTGCTGAAGCTCGACGGCAAGATCGCCGAGCGGCCGCAACAAATGCTGATGCGCGTGGCGGTGGGCATCCACAAAGAGGACCTCGAGAGTGCGGTGGCCACCTACAACATGATGAGCGAAGGCTGGTTCACCCACGCCACGCCCACCCTGTTCAACTCCGGCACACCGAAGCCCCAAATGTCCAGCTGCTTCCTGCTCACCATGAAGGAAGACAGCATCACGGGCATTTACGATACGCTCAAGCAAACCGCGAAGATTTCGCAAAACGCCGGCGGCATCGGCCTCGCCATCCACGACGTCCGTGCAACGGGCTCTTACATCAAGGGCACGAACGGCACCTCGAACGGCATTGTACCGATGTTGCGGGTGTTCAATGACACGGCGCGCTACGTGGACCAAGGCGGCGGCAAGCGCAAAGGGTCGTTCGCCATCTACCTCGAGCCGTGGCACGCGGACGTGTACGACTTCCTCGACTTGAAGAAGAACCACGGAAAGGAGGAGCAGCGGGCGCGGGATTTGTTCTACGCCATGTGGATTCCGGATTTGTTCATGAAGCGGGTGGAGGAGAACGGCGAGTGGACGCTGATGTGCCCCAATGAGTGCCCGGGGTTGGCCGACAAGCACAGCGAAGAATTCGAGGCGTTGTACACGAAGTATGAGTCGGAGGGAAAGGGCCGGAAGACGGTGAAGGCGCAGGATTTGTGGTTCAAGATTTTGGAAAGCCAAATCGAGACCGGGACGCCTTACATGCTGTACAAAGACCACGCGAACCGGAAGTCGAACCAGAAGAACCTCGGCACCATCCGGTCGTCGAACCTCTGCACCGAGATTATGGAGTACACGGCGCCCGACGAAGTGGCGGTGTGCAATTTGGCCTCCGTTGCGCTGCCCCGGTTCGTGAACGACGGCGAATTCGACCACGACAAGCTCTTCGAGATCACGTACCAAGTGACGAAGAACTTGAACCGCATCATCGATCGGAACTACTACCCGATTCCGGAAGCCCGGAACTCAAACATGCGCCACCGCCCCATCGGCATCGGCGTTCAAGGCCTCGCCGATGCGTTCATCATGATGCGCTATCCCTTCGATTCGGAGGAAGCGCGCAAGCTGAACAAGGACATCTTCGAAACCCTCTACTACGCCGCGTGCACCGCATCGAAGGACCTTGCCAAGGAAGAAGGGGCGTACGAAACGTTCCCGGGCTCGCCCGCATCGAAGGGCATCTTGCAGTTCGACATGTGGAACGTCGAGCCCTCTTCGCGTTGGGAGTGGGACATCCTGAAAGAGGAAATCAAGGAACACGGACTGCGCAACTCCCTGTTGCTCGCACCGATGCCGACGGCGTCGACGGCGCAGATTTTGGGCAACAACGAATGCTTCGAGCCCTACACGTCGAACATTTACACGCGGCGGGTGCTCGCGGGTGAATTCATCATTGTGAACAAGCACTTGCTGCGGGATTTGAACAGCCTGGGCTTGTGGAACGAGGACATGAAGAACCGCATCATCGCGGCGAACGGTTCCATCCAAAACATCGAGGAGATCCCCGAAAACCTGCGGGCTCTGTACCGCACGGCTTGGGAAATTCCACAGCGTGCACTCATCGACATGTCGGCAGACCGAGGCGCCTTCATTTGCCAATCGCAAAGCCTCAACGTGTTCATGGAGAACGTGAACACGGGCAAGTTGACCTCCATGCACTTCCACGCATGGAAGAGGGGCTTGAAAACGGGCATGTACTACTTGCGCACGAAAGCCGCTACCGATGCCATCAAGTTCACGGTGGACAAGAAGTACAAATCCCAACCCGCACCGCAACAGAAGCCCATCCGCGAAATGACCGAAGCGGAGCAAGCGGCCATCGCCTGCTCGCTCGAGAATCCGGACGATTGCGAAATGTGCAGCGGGTGATCCGCCATTCCTTCGAACGCAAACAAGCCAGGGGCCTCCGCTCCTGGCTTGTTGCGTTCGGGGGCCATCAGGCACGGGAAGCACGGGTCCACGCCCACGCATTGACCAGCACCAACGCCATGCCGAGCAGCAGGTGAACGGGCTGCGCAGGTGCTGGCATCCCTGCCCACGAAAACGCCACGCCCGTTAGGAACTGCCCCGCCAGGATGGCCGCCACCACCTGGGCCAACCGCTTCGCATCGCCGCCTTGGCGCCACAACGGAACCGACCAAGCCGCGTGCACCGCCAACACCACCCAGGACGCCGTCCGATGAGCCTTCCACCAATCGGGCAACGCACCGAGCCAATCCGAACGCATCACCCCCGCCGCGGAGAGCCCATCAATCGCCTCGCGCACCTGGGTTCCAAAGACGAGCTGGCCCGCCGCCAACACGGTAGCCACAGCGAGCCAGCCCCGATGCAACCGCCACGCCATCGGCCGCTCCCGGCGAAGCGAATCGGCGATGAACACAAGGAGCCCTGCCAGAATGGCCAGCGCTCCCACCATGTGCAAGGTGATGGAGCCCGGGATGAGGTTGCCATCGACGACCTTCTTGCCCAACCACGCTGCGAATGCCAGCATGACCAAGGTCCACACCGCAGCGAGGACCGGACGCCATCCGCGGCGACGCAGTGCGTGCCGAACGGCCAAACCGAAGAAGACCAGCGCCGGCAGGCCCGTGAAGGCACCGATGAGCCGGTTGATGAACTCGACCCACGTGTGCACCGGATTGAACAGGGCGTAATCGTGCTTGTCATAAGGCCGCACCCACCCTTCCGCTTGGGCCTTCGCGAACGATCCCGCCTCGAGCGGTTGCTGAACCACCCACAACGTATCGTTTGCGACGAGCATGCGCCCGGTGTCGTACGACTCGCCTTCCGTCCACGTCACTTGCGCCGATTCGGTCGGGGGGATGAGCAAACCGAAGCACCGCGGCCAATCCGGACATCCCATGCCCGAGCCGGTCATGCGCACCACGCTTCCAGCAAGCACGACCAAGTAGGCAGAAACAAAAGTGACCCGCGCCCAGCGGCGCAAACTCCGTTCAGTGGATGCAGGAAGGACGGTCATGGGAGGAAGGTTTCAGGACCGCAAGTTCGGAAGAACCGGTCAGGGAGTTTCCGCGGCGAGTGCGTAATGCGTCACGTCCACGGTGTTGACGTGGTAAATGCCCCCAGCGATCTCGTGCACCTTCGCAGCCATGGCCTCCGGGGAGACGCGTTCCGTGGAAAACTCGACCTCCACGAAATTCTCCGCGCGCTCTGCGTCAAAGTCAATGTGGGCGTTGGAAACGCCGTCGAGCTCGAGCAGCTCTTTTTGGATTTTACCACCGCACGCCACCGCACACATCATGCCTTCCACCTCCAACCGCGCAACCGAGTGCCCCGAGGCCCCTGCCTCAAAATGTTCAGTGACCGCCACGCCCGAAGTTCCCTCGCCGCATCCAGAACCCATGGCCACCACCAACAACACCGCGGCACCCGCCGCTCGAATTCCGAAAAGTTTCAACATGGTGCAAAGATAAAACCCGATGAGCACGACCTGAATCCAATGAATCCTAATTTCGCGGCCCGTGAACACGCCCTCCTCCCCTGCGCGCCCTTGGCTCGCCCCGGCCCTGCTGCTCCTGTTGGGGGCGGTTTGGGGCAGCAGTTTCATTTTGATGAAGCGCGCGTTGTTCGCAAGCACGGGCGAGCCGTTGATGGCGCCGCTGGATTTGGCGACGCTTCGGATGGCCTTTGCGGGGACGGCGTTGGCGCCGCTGGCTTGGTCCGCGTTGAAGCGGGTGCGGGGGCCGCAGCGCAAATGGGTCTTCGCGTCGGGAGTGATCGGGAGCCTCATTCCCGCGGTGCTGTTTGCCGTAGCCCAAACCCAGTTGCCGAGCGCCCTCGCGGGCATGCTCAACGCGCTCGCCCCGCTGTGGACGCTGGTGTTCAGCGTGTTCGTGTTCCGGAACCGAGCGCAACCGCGTCAGGTGGTGGGGTTGCTGGTGGGGTTTGCGGGGGCGTTGTGGATGGTGGGGCGTGGGGAAACGTTGGCGGTGGGGGAATCGGCTTGGTGGCCGGGGTTGTTGATCGTGGCGGCGACGATGTGTTATGGGATGAACGTGAACATCACGCGGGAGAAGTTGGCGGGGCCGACCGGGTTGCAATTAGCGTCGCTTTCGCTCGGGTTCATCGCGGTGCCGAGCTGGGGATACGTGGTGGCGAGTGGGACCTTTGGGCGGGTGTTGGCGCAGGACGAGGGGGTGGCGGCGATCGGGGCGGTGGCCGTGTTGGCGGTCGTGGGGACGGCGGTGGCGCTGGCCTTGTTCAATCAGGTCATCGCGTTGACGTCCTCGTTGTTCGCCGCGTCCGTGACGTACATCATTCCGGTGTTTGCGGCGGTCTGGGGGGTCCTCGATGGGGAAGCGTTGACGTGGGGGCATGCCGCGGCCGGGGCGGTCATCTTGAGTGGGGTGGCCATCATCAACGCAGGGCGGCGGAAGGCCTAGTGCACAAAAGTTCGCGCGGGGGTGTTGATAAGTTGCGGGGTTTGGCCTACATTTGCCGACCCATTAGGGGACTTTAAATTCATTCCCATGTATGCAATCGTAGAGATAGCAGGGCACCAGTACAAGGTACAGAAAGACCAACAGGTGTTCGTTAACCGCCTCCAGCAGGAAGAAGGCGCGAAGGTCAGCTTTGACCGCGTGCTCCTGACGGATCAAGACGGTAACGTTCAGGTTGGCGCCCCGGCTATAAGCGGAGCTTCCGTCTCCGCAGTGGTTGAACGCCACTTGAAAGGTGACAAGGTGCTGATCTTCAAAAAGAAGCGCCGGAAAGGTTACCAAAAGTTGAATGGATTCCGGGCTTCATTGACCGAAATCCGCATCACGGACATCAAAGCATAATCGACGCATTTCGCAAGAAACGCGCTGAAAACCCTTTAAGCCATGGCTCACAAAAAAGGTGTAGGTAGCTCCAAGAACGGTCGGGAATCTCACTCGAAACGATTGGGCGTTAAAATTTTCGGAGGTCAAGGTTGCATCGCGGGGAACATCCTCGTTCGCCAACGCGGCACGCAACACCACCCGGGCGTCAACGTCGGGATTGGCAAAGACCACACGCTGTACGCATTGACGGACGGCGTGGTCGAATTCCGCAAGAAGAAAAATAACCGTTCATTCGTCAGCGTCGTCCCGATGGGCGAGGCTTGATTGAACGTGAATTCGCATTGAATGCAACGCTCCCGGCCCTCTCGTAGGGTCGGGAGTTTTGTATTTTCGCCCCTGCCAACGGGGCTCGCATCGGTTGGCAACCCATTTCCAGCAGAACAACGCCCATGTTGACCCTCTCAGCCCTGCGTGAACAACGCGATGCGGTGATCGCCGCCCTTGCCAAGCGTGGCCTCGATGCCGCAGAAACCATCGACGGCATCCTGGCCGCAGACGCCGAGCGCCGGGCCACACAAACCCGCCTCGACGGCCTCCTCGCCGAAAGCAACGCCGCCAGCCGGAAAATCGGCGAGTTGATGCGCTCGGGACAGCGCGAAGAGGCCGAGGCGATGAAGGTCACGGTGAGCGGAAACAAAGCCCAGGAAAAGGAATTGAAGGACCAGCTCGCGGCATTGGAAGGTTCGGTGCACGAAGCGCTGTGCCACTTGCCGAACACGCCGTGCGACCTCGTGGCAGCCGGAAAGTCCGCTGAGGACAACGTGGAAGTTTTCCGGAGCGGGGGGTTGCCGACGTTGGCGGAAGGCGCGGTGCCGCATTGGGACCTCGCTTCGAAGTACGATTTGATCGACTTCGATTTGGGGGCGAAGGTCACGGGAGCGGGCTTTCCGTTCTACAAGGGCAAGGGCGCGAAGTTGCAGCGGGGGTTGATTCGGTTCTTCCTGGAGCGGGCGGAGGAGGCCGGGTATTTGGAGTACATCCCGCCGCACATGATCAATGAGGAGTCGGGGTTTGGCACGGGCCAGCTGCCGGATAAAGAGGGGCAGATGTACCACATGCAGGACGACAACCTGTTCATGATCCCGACGGCGGAGGTGCCCTTGACGAACATTTACCGGGATACTCTGCTGAATGCGGCGGACTTGCCCATCAAGCTGTGCGGGTACACCCCGTGTTTCCGTCGCGAGGCGGGCAGCTACGGCAAGGACGTGCGCGGGTTGAACCGGTTGCACCAGTTCGACAAGGTGGAAATCGTGCAGATCGCGGACCCGGCAACGTCGTATGCGAAGCTCGACGAAATGGTCGATCACGTGAAGGGGCTGCTCGACACGCTCGAACTTCCCTACCGCATCTTGCGGTTGTGCGGAGGCGACATGGGCTTCACTTCGGCGATGACGTACGATTTCGAGGTGTGGTCGGCTGCGCAGGAGCGGTGGTTGGAGGTGTCGTCCGTGTCGAACTTTGAGACGTACCAGGCGAACCGGTTGAAGTGCCGATTCCGCGGCGAAAACGGCAACGAACTCGTGCACACCCTCAACGGATCGGCCCTCGCTTTGCCGCGCATCGTTGCGGCCTTGTTGGAAAACCACCAAGGGCCCGATGGCATTCGCATTCCGGAAGGTTTGCAAGCCTACGTCGGATTCACATCCATTCACTGATTCCGCGTTTCGAAGCTTCCCGGGGGTGATTATCTTCGGGACATGAAACAAGCTAAACTCCTGGCGGCCGTGGCCCTGGGGCTGGTGCTCTTGCTGGGCGCGTGTGGGGGCCGTGGGCACCGTTCCGAAATCGCCGAGTTGGAGCAAGCGCGATTGGAGATGGAGCGGGCCGCTGAGGCGTATGCCGCTTTGCCGCAGGATTCCATTGATGCCGTGCGGGTTTGGGCCAGCGCGCAGTTGCAGGATTTTGAGTTGCTCGCGGCGGATTCGAGCATGGTGCTCACGCGGTCGGAGGGTGCCATCATCAACGAGGTGGGCAAGGTCCGCCGTTTGCTGAAGGACAATCCCAAGCGCATCTCGCAGTTGCGCACTTCGCAGGAGCAGGTTGCAGGCCAAATCCAGTTGCTCATCGAAGCCCTCCAATCCCGCGCCACGGTCGACGGCGCAGGCACCCCCATCGACTCCACGTACATCCGCGTTCAGGTCAACGCCGAACGCACCTCCGCGGAACGCATCGCGTCCTCCTGGGACGAATCCACCTCGTACGCAACGAAAGCCCTGTCCCTTGCCGATCGGACGAAACCCTCCGCCGACAGCCTCGGGACGGAGCTGCGCAAGCGACTTGCGGTTTGGGTCCTCGAAAACAGCGCCCCATGAGGAAGCTCAGCCTGACGGTGGCGCTCCTCGGCACCCTCGCCGCTTCCCAAGCCCAAAGCGACCTCGAACTCGCGCAATACTACTACGAGGAGGGCTCGTACCAACAAGCCGTCCTCTACCTCGAACAGCTCTGGAAGAAGGACAAGACGGACAAGATCTACGACATGTACTACGCCTCGCTCGTGGCCATCGACGACTTCGAGCGGGCGGAAGACCTTGTGAAAAAGCGGCTGAAAGGACGCGGCAACCGCGCGACGGCGTATGTGGACCTCGGCGAATTGTACGTCCGCTTTGACAAGCGCGATTTGGCGATGGAGGCGTTCAACGAAGCGCTCGCGTTGCTTGGTCCTGGGGTCGGCAACGCCCAGAAGCTCGCAAACGCCTTCGTCGAGTTGAACGAGCTCGATTTGGCCCTCGAAGTCTACGAACGATCAGCGGCGATGGGCACGCAGGGGCTCGCGTACAGCCTAGCGAATTTGCAGGGCATTCGAGGCGATTACCCGGGGATGTTGGACTCGTACTGCGAGCTGCTGCACGAGCGACCGACGTACCTGCGTACGGTCCAAAACAGCATCTACCGCACGATGCGCTTCTACGAGAACCCGGAAATGGCGTCCCTCATCCGGTCGGCGCTGCTCCGTGCGATGCAAACCCATCCGGACGACATCATCTTTCCGGAGATGCTCGTGTGGTACTTCAACGCGCTGGAGGACTTTGCGGGGGCGTTCCAGCATGCGAAAGCCTTGGATCTGCGCTTGAACGAAGACGGGCACCGGCTGATGGAATTGGGCAACACCGCCCTGGCCAACCGCGACTACGGAACGGCCCGCAAGTGCTTCGAAGCCGTTCTTGAGAAAGGGCCGAGGACGCCCTACTTCTACACGGCTTCGAACGAGGTGTTGCAAGTGCGGTACGAGGAACTCGAGGCGCAGCTGCCGCCCGACCTCGCGGCCTACCGGACGTTGGCGGACGACTACCGCGCCGCGTTGGATGCGCTGGGGCTGCGCACCGAGACCGCCGTTATGGCGAAAGACTGCGCCCACGTGCTGGCTTACTACCTCGGCGCGGTCACCGAGGCCATTGAGCTGCTCGAGGCGACCATCGCCCTTCCCGGCCTGTACGACCGCATCGTCGCGGTGTGCAAACTGGAGCTCGGAGACATCCACGTCTTTGATGACAACATTTGGGAAGCGTCCCTGCTGTTTTCGCAGGTGGAGCTGAACTTTGGGGACGATCCGCTGGGTCATGAGGCCAAATTCCGCAACGCCCGCGTCTCCTATTTCGGTGGCAAGTTCGATTGGGCCCAAACCCAACTCGACGCCCTGAAGGCCTCGACTTCCAAGCTCATCTCGAACGACGCAATCGATTTGTCCTTGCTCATTACGGACAATTACGCCCTCGACACGATTTCCGAGCCGATGGAGCGCTTCGCGCAAGCGGAACTCCTAGCGCTCCAGCACCGGTATCCTGAAGCCGAAATCGCCCTCGACAGCCTCATGGCGGACTGGCCCGGACACGCGCTGGAGGACGACATCCTGTTCCGAAAGGCAACATGGGCCCGACTCAACGGCCGATTCGAAGATGCACTCGCCTTCCTGGAAGAAATTACGGACCTGCATTTCGACGACGTCTTGGCGGACGACGCGCTGTTTTGGCGCGCCACCATCTTGGAAAACCACCTGCACCGCGTCGAAGACGCCCTGCCCCTTTACGAGCAGCTCCTCTTCGAATACCCGGGCAGCCTCCACGTCATCGAAGCCCGCGAGCGGTTCCGCGCACTCTCCACGGAGGCGAACGCTGGCTGATTCGGCCCCAAAACCCATCGCCCCACCCCTGACCCGCGCCCCCGTTGCGGTCGAATCTAGCTTGCGCAACAAGCCCGCTCCGAGCCACTACAACAACTTGTGCACCAAAGCGCGTCTTCGGGAGCTACCATGAATGCGGTTCTCGGCAGCCCACCCTTTCGCCACCCGCTGACCGAACAGCCAAATCGCGCGCTATTGCGACCCTAGGATGAGCCAGATTGCCAAACCAAGTCCTCTACGGCTGCCGTGCAGATTGGAGCTCTTCTAGCGCCCAGAAGCGCCTTGCCGCTTGTCCAAATGCATTGGCAACATAACGACACAACAGAGTCCACCTTCCTCACGCTCCTGAAGTTGACAAGGCTACCGCCAACGACCCCCTTCCCACGACCATCTTCCATAGGCACGAAAATCCCACGCATCCTGATCAGAGCTGAGCGCATCCCTCGAGACTTCGTCGAAAGTCGATTCAACCAAACGCAAAAAAGCCCCTCCGAAGAGGGGCTTTCTTTATCTCACAAATAAGAGGGGTCTTAGTTACACAACTCACCGTAGTAAGCGAGGAGTACCAACAGGTCGGCGGTTCCAATGATGCCGTCCCCGTTGAGGTCTTCAGCACCGGCGTTCGCCGAGCCTCCGATCTCTCCTCCATCCTGCGTTCCGTAAAGCGCAAGGATGGCGAGGAGGTCATTCGTTCCGACGATGTCGTCACCGGTCACGTCTCCAGGGCATTCGCGGAATGCCATTTGTTGGAAACCTTGGGTAAGGAAGACGTTTCCGTCGCCTACCGTGGTGGTGAACACTTGGCCGATTGATCCGCTGATCTCGCCAAGTACGTCTCCAATTGCACTAACCTCACCGTTATGATATCCAGAGGTAATCGCTTGGCGGTCCATCGTGACCTGCGCAGCGGCGTCTTCTGAGATCATAGCGAGACCCCCGAGCAGGAACAAGATGTAAAAGAGCTTTTTCATGATGGTGCTCGTTTGGGGGTTAAACATTCAATTAGGGAGTCAACGTGCTAGCGACGATATCCAAGAAGAGGTAAATGCCCGTGTCGAACATTCCTCCGTCAACGGTACCGACAGCCAACTTCGGACGAACCACACCATCCGTACAAGCCACGATTGAGTTCACATCGTCGTAGCCGAGGGTGAAGGTCATCGTCGTAGCGTCGACGCGAGTGATGTTCGTGTTCAACGAGAACTCATTGTTCTCAGCCCAAAGGCTGGCCTCGATGTCCGCGTCGTTCGTCAAGCTACCATCTGCATCGCGGAACTGATCGAAGTTGCGGCCCTTGATGGTGAACACGTAGTTGTCACCCGTCGTAGCTGCAGAGTCTGCGTACAACACGACGTTACCGTTCATGTAGTAAACTGCTTCGTTGTAATCCGGATCAGCGCTTGCACCAACAATCAAGTCAGCGTCGTAGCTCCAGAACTGGGGCACGTCCGTTTGGTTGATGCGGTGGTAGTCCACGTAGTCACGGCGCGTCAACATGTTGTTGTCCGTACCGGCTGACGGCCAGTTGTAACCGTAGTTCGTGTTACCAGCGAACATACCCGAGGTCGAGATGATGTTGTCTCCAGAGATGTCACCCGTCACTTCCATGTTGCCCGTCCAGTAAGCCTGGTCGGTAACCGTCAAGTTCTGAACCGTCATGATGTCGTTGTGACCGTCCACCTGAACGATATAGTCGCCACCAGCATTCTTAACAGCGAACTCAGGCTCGTCGACGATTCCAGCGCTGGTTCCAGCAGGCAGGGTCGGCGTTTCCACCACCAAGTGCTTAGCAACAGACACCGTGTCATTGAACTGAGCGAAGTCATCAACAGTCAACGTGCTGTTCAGGTCCGCTGCACCATCAACTTCCAACGTAGACTCGAAGTAAACACCTTCAGCAGCATTCAAGCTGTCGAGCGTGGTCACACCATCAACATCCAACGTAGAGTCAAAGTCAACACCCAAAGAAGCATTCAAGCTGTCAAGCGTCGTGATGCCGTCGACATCAAAGTCGC
>ENA-OUOG01001583-OUOG01001583.1-marine-metagenome-genome-assembly--contig:-NODE-1583-length-25911-cov-7.980452_pt1 | contig 25911 bp, 21 predicted proteins | sample MGYA00248635_ERZ508505 | MGnify/ENA primary metagenome ERZ508505 (study PRJEB26176, sample SAMN06267871) | marine metagenome | isolation source: Saanich Inlet, British Columbia, Canada | place: Pacific...
GAAGTTATTGATACAGAGAAATATACTAATATGAGTCCGGAGTTACATTTCTTATCCCATAACCTTACTCCACTGTAACGGACTTTGCTAAATTTCTAGGCTGATCTACGTTACATCCTCTCATTACAGCTATATAATAGCTAAGTAGTTGTAGCGGTATAGTAGCTAGTATAGGAGTAAGGCAGTCTTCAGTATCGGGTATGGTTATATAGTGATCTGCCATCTCAGCTACCTTCTCATCACCTTCTGTAACTATGGCTATTATTTTACCTTTTCTGGCTTTGACCTCTTGTATATTGGAAACTACCTTTTCATAGTAATTACGTTTAGTAGCTATCACCACAACTGGCATCTCTTCATCTATAAGAGCAATAGGTCCATGCTTCATTTCTGCAGCAGGATACCCCTCAGCGTGGATGTATGAGATTTCTTTTAACTTTAATGCACCTTCTAGTGCTACTGGGAAGTTATAGCCCCTGCCTAGGTAAAGACAATTTGGTGAATCTTTATAGATAGCAGCTATTTCTTTACATTTCGCATTACAGCTTGCTAGCAGCTCTTCTACTTTTTGAGGAATGGTATCCAATTCAGCGAACATTTCACGTAGTCTTTCTTGTGATATTTTACCACGTATATCAGCTATCCCAAGAGCGAGTAGTGTTAGAACTGTCACTTGCGCAGTAAATGCTTTTGTAGATGCCACCCCTATCTCTGGTCCAGCGTGTGTATATGCTCCAGCATGCGTCATTCTAGGAATACTACTTCCTACGACGTTACATATGCCATATATAGTAGCTCCTTTTTCTTTCGCTAGTTCTAATGCTGCTAATGTATCTGCAGTCTCTCCACTTTGAGAAATTGCTATTACTAGGTCATCCTCTGTGATGACAGGGTTTCTATACCTGAATTCCGATGCGTATTCTACTTCTACAGGGATTCTTCCAAACTCTTCGATGAGGTATTCCCCTACTAAACCAGCATGCCAAGAAGTACCGCATGCGACGATTATGATTCTATCTAGATTCTTTATTTTGCTTGCATATTCTTCTAAACTGCGCATAGCAAAAGTTAAATTTTTAGGATCAAAACGACCACGCATGGAGTCATAGATAGATTTAGGCTGCTCAAATATTTCTTTAAGCATGAAGTGTTCATACCCCCCCTTTTCAAGAGCCTCTAGGCTTATTTCAAGTTCTTGGATGTACGGAGACTTGACCACGTTATCAATGGTCTTTATTGTCATCTCACCATCTTGAATGGATACTATTTCATTATCATTCAGGTACGTTACAGTTTTGGTATACTCTACGATGGGAGTGGCATCACTAGCAAGGAAGTATTCTCCTTTATTCGGACTTATTCCGACTACCAGAGGGCTGCCTTTTCTCGCTGCTATGAGTGTGTTGGGATCATTTTTACTTAAAATTACTATTGCATAGGCTCCGATTACCTCATTTAATGCCAGACGCACTGCTTCTAACAGGCTAACATTTTCATTATCTTTTATCTCTTCTATTAGATGTGTTAGGACTTCAGTGTCTGTATCGCTTTTGAATTCATGACCACGTGCCATGAGCACTTTTTTGAGTGTAGCATAGTTCTCTATGATGCCGTTGTGAATCAGAGCAATATCTCCGCTTTGAGAAAGGTGAGGATGAGCATTTACGGTGTTAGGCTCTCCGTGAGTGGCCCATCGGGTATGACCTATACCTCTATTCCCACTTATATTATTACCCTTAGCTACAGATTCGAGTTCAGAAACTTTGCCTCGATTTTTATAGATTCTGAGGTCGTCGTTATTTAGAAGCGCAATTCCTGCGCTGTCATAACCTCGGTACTCTAAGCGTTGTAACCCCTTTATTAGGAAGTCATAAGCCTCATTGGGGCCGTAGTATGCTACTATTCCACACATATTGTTTTTTTATTTTTTACAAATTTATACAGTATTCTACACTTAGTTTACCATTTCATGTAGTGTTCTCCTCACTGTATTCATTTTTGATGTTTCAATTAATTCAGTTTAAAAACCTTTTTAAGGTCTTTCACTCCGTCCAGTTCTTCCCAAGGGAAGAGCTTCACTTTTACTTTCTTGGTTTTGCCACTCCCATCTGTAAATTCTTTGGTCACTGTCTCACTCTTACGACCCATATGCCCATAAGCAGCTGTTTCTGAATAGATAGGAGTTCGGAGTTTAAATCTAGTTTCTATGAAGTATGGTCTCATATCAAAACGGGGCATTTGTAAGATGATATCTGCTATTTCTCCATCAGTTAAATCCACTTTTGAAGTGCCGTAGGTATTTACATAAAGTCCCATTGGCTTAGCCACACCTATTGCATAGGCCACTTGTACGAGTACCTCATCAGCGATCCCAGCAGCTACTATATTCTTAGCGATGTGACGTGTAGCGTATGCCGCACTTCTATCTACTTTACTTGGATCTTTCCCTGAGAATGCACCACCACCGTGGGCACCTTTGCCACCGTAGGTATCCACTATAATCTTGCGACCTGTAAGTCCAGTGTCACCGTGAGGACCACCGATTACGAAAATACCTGTAGGGTTTACGTGATAGGTGATTTTATCTGTAAATAGTTTTTGCGTTTCTTTCGGCAAGAGTTTCTTAACTCTAGGTATCAATATATTTACGACATCTTCTTTTATTTTCTTAAGCATTTTGGGTGCTGTGTCAAAGTCGTCGTGTTGCGTAGATATTACGATAGAGTCAATGGCTATAGGCTTATTGTTATCATCGTACTTGATAGTTACCTGTGACTTGCTATCCGGTCTAAGGTATTTTATTTTTTTACCTTCTCTTCTGAGTTCTGCCAGTTCTTTTAATAAAAGATGACTCAATTCGAGTGGAAGTGGCATGTAGCTTTCAGTCTCATTAGTCGCATAGCCAAACATCATACCTTGGTCACCTGCACCTTGGTCTTCCGGATTTTTGCGTTCTACTCCTTGATTAATATCGGGTGACTGCTCGTGAATAGCACTGAATACACCACAAGAGTTGCCATCAAACATATACTCACTTTTCGTATATCCAATTTTGTTAATAGTCTCTCTTGCTATTTTCTGAACATCTAAGTAGGTATTAGACTTTACTTCTCCCGCGAGTACTACTTGACCAGTAGTCACGAGGGTCTCACAAGCTACCTTGCTGCTAGCGTCAAATGCTAAGAAATTATCTATAAGTGCGTCAGATATTTGATCTGCTACTTTATCGGGGTGTCCTTCTGATACTGATTCTGAGGTGAAAAAATATGCCATATGTCGTTAAATTTTAAAGATGGCAAATGTAACCATCTTCGCGTAATTATTTTAGGACTGTGCTTATCTCTTAATACTCCCAAAGATCATGCTCCATCACGAAGAGATCATTCTTTATTTTATCTGCTTCTAACAGGGCTTCTACACCGTTGTCGCTAAATGCTTCCAAGTGGGCAATATCAGCGTCGTAAACGTTGCTTTCCTTTACAATATGGCTGGCAAATAGCCTCATTTCAAACCAGTGATCATAACTTAATCGAGCGGCATCGTTGAACTTATTAAAGATTTCTTGCTGTGCGAGAATCGGCCTCAGTTCATCCATTTTTACCCAGAAGAGTGCTGCTTCTCCAAGGGGGATTCCACTTTGACTTACCATATTGTATAAGGGAGCTATGGCTATGATTCGGGGCCTCAGATCACTGTGTTGCGCGTCAAAAATCCAATCTTCCATAATTCTGAATTTTTGAATACTCTCAGGATTGAAGGGCTCAAAAAATGGAGTTTGGATAAGGTCATTAGGGTCCGTAGGATTAGCAGGATTTGGCACCCATACCCACACAGTATCTTCTACTTTGCTTTTAATGGCAGATAGGGATAGTGTAGAGGCTAGGGAGTCAGAGGCATAGGCTACTGGTTGACCTAGTTCTGGATATCCTTGAGTCACAGCCTGCCATATGACCTTATTTAGTGGATTTCGAGGCCAAGAAATGTCCTTGTTTTGTTTCATACGAGAATCTATGACTCTGTGTATTCGTTTGGAGTACTTGACTCGTTGCTCACCCATATATTTATGGGCAACGGACGTTCCTTCATTTGGAATACTTCTCGGGTAAGGGGAGTACTCATACGACGGTAATTGGGAAAATGATTGAATGGTTAAGCTAGTAAGAATAATCAAAATGTACTTTTTCATAACTTTTAGCTTTTAGGTAGATGGAGAACGGCCGTGTATGGTTTTTTATTGCTTTTGAGTTTTTTAAGCAAGACAAAGTGCCTATGTCAGTATATTTATTTGTCGAGCTTAAGTGTTTCAAATAAATGAGCTTTACAATACAGAAGAGGATAGTTAATCTGGCATTTAATTTTGAGTAGGGTAAAAAGATTCAGAACAACGTGGTTTCAAGTGTGAAAGGAATGAAGCGACCGTTGGTCATTAAACTGAAATAGTGCTATTAAGTGGGTGCTGTTTAATCACGATTTGCCTAAATTAAATTAACCTACCAACCGTTTGGTTTTACAAATTATTGTAATTACATTTGGGCACCGCTTTATGGCAAAACCAAAAATAGATCGAAAAACACTTCTCAAAAATTCCCTTTCTGTTTTTAAGACTAAGGGGTATACCGCTACCTCTATGAGTGACCTGGCGCATGCTAGTGGACTACTCAAGGGGAGTATGTATCACTACATAGACAGTAAAGAGCAGCTAATGCTTGAAGTGCTGAACTCGCTTATGGATCACTATGTAAATAAAGTTTTTATAACAGCGTATGATGAAGAGCTAAGTCCGTATGATCGACTATTTTTACTGTCCAAGCGGGCAGAGGAGATATTTATCTTTGAGGACGCGGGTAATTTCTTTGCTAATATTGGTTTGGAGACGAAAAATTTAAGCCTGGGATTTGAAAAAGTAATACAAGATTTTTTTGAGAAATGGATAGCTACTATCGAGCATATATATACATATGTACTCAGTAAAAAAGAGGCTTATGTGAAAGCAGAAAGTGTAGTAGCTCAGATAGAAGGAGCAGTACTTCTGATGAAAGTAATGGATGATGCAGGGCACCTTAGAAGGGTAATTTCTGGATTGTTGGAGGAATACAAAGAATTGGAAATAGAGAACGCAGTGAAATAAGAAATAGAATGGTGAATCATAGAAAAATAAAAAAAGTAGCCGTATTGGGCTCAGGGGTAATGGGTAGTCGTATCGCTTGCCACTTTGCCAATATCGGATTAGATGTCCTTTTATTAGATCTAAAAAACTTCCCTAAAAGTGCAGAGAGTGAAGCGGGTAAGGATGCTAAGGTAGCTCAACAAGCTTTGACCGCTGCACTTAAAAATAATCCGTCACCTATTTATGCCAAAGATTTTGCGAAGCGAATCAAAACTGGAAACTTAGAGGATGATCTTCATCGGATAAAAGACTGTGACTGGGTTATAGAGGTGATCATTGAGAGGCTTGATCTTAAGATTGAACTCTTTGATAGGGTAGAGGAGTACCGTACGCCAGGCACTTTGATTACGAGTAACACTTCGGGTATACCCATAGAAATGATGCTCAAAGGTAGAAGTGGAGATTTTGCGGCTCACTTCTGTGGTACGCACTTTTTCAATCCTCCGAGATATTTAAAGTTATTAGAGATTATACCGTCCACCAAGACCAAGTCAGAAGTAGTGGATTTTTTCTTACACTATGGAGATCTTTTCTTAGGAAAAACTACGGTCAAGGCTAAAGATACTCCAGCATTTATTGCTAACAGAATTGGTGTTTTCAGCATTATGGCCATATTTAAAATGATGCAAAAGCACAGTTTGACTATCGAGGCCGTAGATTCTATCACTGGACCGGTATCTGGTCGTCCAAAGTCTGCGACGTTCCGAACATCAGATTTAGTAGGATTAGATACTTTGGTAAAAGTAGCGACTGGTGTTGGGCAACACTGTCCCAAGGATGAAATGAAAGAATGGTTTGCCATTCCGAGTTTCTTAGAAAAAATGCTAGAAAACAAGTGGCTCGGAGATAAAACGGGTCAAGGGTTTTATAAAAAAGGGAAAGCGGCAGATGGCAGTAGAGTTATTGAAGCGTTAAATCTTGAGACTTTAGAATACGGACCAAAAGAGAGCCCAAGATACGATAGCATCGGGAAAGCGCGAAAGGCTAACCGACTAAAAAGTAAGTTGGGAATACTATACGATGGAGGAGATGCTGCTGCAGACTTTTACAATGATGTTATCACAGCTATTGCAGCCTATTCTAGTAATCGAATTCCTGAGATAGCAGACGAACTGTATCAAATAGATGATGCGCTTAAAGCTGGGTTCGGCTGGGATGTAGGGCCATTCGAAACTTGGGATCTAATAGGTTTTGATAAAGTACTTGGTGCTATAGAAAAAGCAGGCTACTCTGTTCCACAGTGGATTACAGATTTCAAAGCAAAAGGGAATTCTTCTTTCTATAAATCGGAAGGGGGTAAGCGTAAGTACTACAATATTGCTAAAGGCGAATACGAAGTAATACCAGGCACAGAAGCATTTATCGTTTTAGATAACTTTAGAAGTGCAGCACCTGTTTATATGAATAAAGAGGCTACCCTTCATGATATAGGAGACGGTGTACTTTGTCTAGAATTTCACTCAAAGATGAATGCAATCGGTAGTGGGACTTTATCTGCAATTAACAAGTCGATAGAAATAGCAGAAACTGAAGGATGGAAAGGACTAGTAATAGGAAATGATGCACCGAATTTCTCTGCAGGAGCAAACTTAGCTATGATGCTAATGTTGGCCATAGAGCAGGAGTTTGATGAACTGAATATGGTCATCAGCTATTTCCAAAAAACAGTAATGCGATTGCGCTATTCTAGTGTACCAGTGGTGATAGCGCCTCACGGACTTACACTAGGCGGTGGATGTGAAATGACCTTGCATTCAGACGGTGCAGTAGCTTCAGCAGAGACCTATATTGGTCTAGTAGAAGCAGGAGTAGGACTTATACCTGGGGGTGGAGGTACCAAAGAATTTGTGGTTCGAACGAGTGATAGTTTTTACACCGGCGATCCTCAGTTGCCTACGCTGATAGAGCGTTTTCAGACTATAGCTACCGCAAAAGTGGCTACGTCTGCACACGAAGCTTTTGAAATAGGTGTAATGCATCACGATAAGGATGAAGTAGTAGTAAACGGAGCCAGAGTAATCACAGAAGCAAAACGAAAAGTACTAGAACTGCACCACGATGGCTACGTTCAAAAACCACAACGAGAAGATATTCTTGTGCTTGGGAGAACAGCACTTGGAGCATTGTACTCAGGAGTAGAAGCTTTTGGAATAAGCGGATACGCCAGCGAACACGATATGCTCATCGGTAGAAAACTCGCTTTTGTAATGGCAGGAGGAGACTTGACCCAACCTACCAAGGTTACAGAGCAGTACTTATTGAACCTGGAAAGAGAAGCATTTTTGAGTCTACTTGGGCAACGAAAAACACTAGAGAGAATACAGCACATGCTGAAGACAGGGAAACCTTTGAGAAACTAGATGATAGTAAAGAGTAGTGAGTATTGAGATGTTAGATATGAGTCATATAGGTGGTTATCCTGAGTACTTAGGCTCCGTTCAGCACGGGCTTAGTCGAAGGGTGAACGGTCTATTGCTACTTTCTTTTTTCATTAATCTTAATCCAAGTTATATAAAGGCACAAAATGATTTCAACATGATTACAGAAAATATAGAATATCCTGAAGGAGCGCAACAAAAATTCAGGGAAATCCAATTAAGAAGATCATTGCTGGTAGCGGCTAAAATGAATAAAAAGATAAGAAGTTTCGAGTCTCATTACTCACATCTCAATACTCAATAAAGAACTAAAAAAATGAACGAAGCATACATAGTAAACGGATACAGAACAGCAGTAGGAAAAGCAGGACGAGGTGGATTTAGATTTACCAGTCCAGTAGACCTAGGAGCGGCGGTGATAGACTACTTGATAGACAACACTCCGGGTTTTGACCCAAGTGTGGTGGAAGATATCATCGTAGGAAATGCAGTGCCAGAAGCTGAGCAAGGCTTGCAAATGGGTCGTTGGATAGGAGTGCGAAGCAAACTTCCAATGGAAGTACCGGGCGTCTCTGTGAATAGATATTGCGGTAGCGGAATAGAAACAATCGCCATGGCTGTAGCCAAAATAAAAGCAGGTTTAGCAGATTGTATTATAGCCGGCGGTACGGAGAGTATGAGCTTGGTACCTACAGTAGGTTATAAGACAGTGCCGAACTACACTATAGCTAAAGAGCACGGAGATTATTTCTTAGGAATGGGTCTTACGGCAGAAGAGGTAGCAGTGAAATACGATATCAGCCGAGAAGATCAAGATGCGTTTGCACTAGGTTCACACCAAAAAGCATTAAAAGCGCTGGCAGAAGGCAAGTTCAAAAACCAAATAGTTCCTTTTGAAGTAGAGCAAGTAGACTTTGATCCAAAGACAAATAAGCGCGTAACATCGAAATATACAGTAGACACCGACGAAGGCCCGAGAGCAGATACGACACTAGAAGCATTAGCAAGACTAAAACCAGCCTTTAAAAACAACGGGACAGTAACTGCAGGTAATAGTTCGCAAACCAGTGATGGGGCCAGTTTTGTGCTTGTAATGAGTGAAAAAATGGTCAAAGACCTAGGGTTAGAACCCAAAGCACGCTTAGTAAGTCAAGTGTCTGTAGGTGTAAGTCCTAGGTATATGGGCATAGGCCCAATGGAAGCCATTCCAAAGGCCCTAGCTAAAGCAGGATTATCTCTTAAGGACATTAACCAAATAGAATTAAACGAGGCATTTGCTTCGCAAAGTTTGGCAGTAATGAGAGGGTTAGACCTGAATCCAGATATCGTAAACGTAAACGGAGGAGCGATTAGTTTAGGTCATCCACTAGGATGTACTGGTGCAAAATTGACTGTACAAATACTAGAAGAAATGAAACTTAGAAACCAAAAATACGGTATGGTAACTGCGTGTATTGGTGGCGGACAAGGGATAGCGGCAATCGTGGAACGGTTGTAAAGGATAAAGAGTAGTTAGTATTGAGATGTGAGACTGCTTATATGGTCCATTCATATTTTGATACTGCAATAAAGGAAGAATTAATAAAGAAATAATAGAGGTGCTGCGAGTGAGTCTCAATACTCAGGTCTCATTGCCTCAATACGAATAAAGATATGAGCAACAAAAAAATAGCCGGCGGAGAATTCCTTATTAAGGAACAAGACGCACAGAGTACATTCATTCCAGAGGAAATCAATGAAGAACAGAAAATGTTCAGAGAGATGACACGTGATTTTTTGGAGAAAGAAGTCCATCATCTGCGTGCTAAAATAGATAAGCAGACAGAGAATCCTGATCTCATTCCTCAACTTATGGAGAAAGCAGCAGAACTTGGTATACTTGGGGCTGCATTGCCAGAGGAGTATGGTGGTATGTCTGTAGATTTTAATACAGAATCAGTTTTGAGCGAGGAACTGGGTAAAAGCCAAAGTTTCAGTGTGGCACTAGCTGCACATATGGGAATTGGCACGCTCCCTATCTTATACTATGGCACAGACGCTCAAAAGAAAAAATATTTACCAGGATTAGGTGATGGCAGTATTAAGGCTGCGTATTGCCTTACAGAGCCAGATAGCGGAAGTGATGCACTTTCAGCTAAATCAAAGGCTGTTTTAGATGGCGACGAGTGGGTAATCAACGGGGCTAAAATGTGGATTACCAATGCAGGTTTCGCTGACATATTTACGGTATTTGCTCAAGTAGATGGCGATAAATTCACTGGGTTTTTAGTAGAAAAAGGAACCCCAGGACTAAGTCTTGGAGATGAAGAAGTAAAACTGGGTATAAAAGGAAGTAGTACGCGTCAGGTATTCTTTGACGATGTGCGTATTCCAAAAGATAATCTGCTAGGTGAGATAGGGAAAGGGCATAAAATAGCCTTCAATGTACTCAACATAGGCCGATATAAGCTATGTGCTATGGTAATGGGAGGTAGCAAACGAAGCATAGATGTAGCGATAAACTATGCGAATGAAAGGAATCAGTTTGGAGTGCCTATTAGCAGTTTCGGTGCGATACAGCACAAACTAGCGGAAATGGCCATCAAAACCTATGCTACAGACAGTGCTACCTATAGAGTTTCAGGATTAATTAATGATAGAATAGCAGAGTTAGTAGCAGAAGGAAAAACCAAAGTAGAAGGTAAATTAATTGCCGCTGAGGAATACAGCATAGAGTGTGCACTGCTCAAGATATTAGGTTCGGAAACACTTGATTATGTGGTAGACGAAGCTGTTCAAATTTTTGGAGGAACAGGATATTCAGAAGAATTTCCAGTAGCCAGTATGTACAGAGATGCTCGTATCAATAGAATCTTTGAAGGAACCAATGAGATCAATAGAATGTTGGCCGTGGGCCAATTGATGAAAAAAGCGTTGAAGGGTGAACTTGACCTTATGGGCCCTGCGATGAAAATACAGGAAGAGCTGATGGAGATTCCAGATTTTGGAGATGAAGGAGATGGGTCTGCATTGTACGAAGAGAGAAAAGCAGTACGCCAAGCTAAAAAAGCCATACTAATGGCAGCTGGAGCAGCGGCACAGAAGTATATGATGGAGCTAGAGAAGCAGCAGGAGATCCTCATGAATCTAGCAGATATGGCACTCGATGTATTTACTGCAGAGAGTACAGTACTCAGAACAGAGAAACTCATAGCACAGCAAGGTGAAGGAGCTACGACGCTTCAAATAGCAATGACCAAATGCTATGTAAATGATGCCATGGAACGCACTTACTTAGCAGGTAAGCACGCACTAGCGGCATTTGCTAAGGATGATATGCTCGTAATGATGCATATGGGTGTAAAGCGATTTACTAAGTACCCTATGACGGATACCATCTCACTGCGTAAGCAAGTGGCAGCCGAGTTGATCAAGGAGAATAAGTATTGTTTCTAGATTTTGTCAGATTGAGCGGAGTCGAAATCTGGGCAAAATTGAAGTGAGAAATGTGAACGGCGTCAACTAAAATCAACGGAGAATATAAAAAAGGCGAGAATTTTTCTCGCCTTTTTTATGTTATGCTTCGAGTGCAGCACTATCACGTTAGGACCTGCCAAAAAGTGACAATACTATTGTTCGCGAACTAATCGTTATCCATGAATAAATCATGAAAAAAACTCTATTCAGCGCACTCTTGCTAATTTCGTTTTTGGCTAATGCTCAATACTCTCGCACGTTTTCTCTCAAGGTCTATAGTCAAGTGCAGCACAGCTCAGGTGTCTCTTCAATTGATAATGGGCAAAACACATGCGCATTCGGTCATTTCAGGATACCAAACTCAGTCTGCTTCCGGGAATTAAATGGCAGGTTTCACCTAAGACCTCGCACGAATTATCGCTAACTGGACTAGACTGGGAGCGAAAAGAAAGTCTAACCGAAGTTGCTGTGGGAGGGAGTATAATTCCTACTGAAGGAAATAATTCTAATGAATTTATACTTGGTCTACGTTATGAGTTCGGCTATTCTCTTCCCATATTCCAAGAAGAAAGCAAGTTCAATGTGGAGTTAGGATTAGGTGCTTCTACTTCCTACTATACTATAAAACATCTGCCATTTGTTTCTAATGTGTTCCCCAGGCAGAATTCAAATTTAGATCTGAGTATTCAGCTTATTCCTAGGCTTAACTATAGTCTAAATGAAAATTGGTACTTGGACTTCAACGTTCCCTTCAATGGGGTTACGTTCAGGTATGAAATGCAGAAAGTAGAGAACCCAGCATTTTCGTCAGACCAGCAGAAAGAAACTTCTTTTTCATTGGATGCCCTACCAAGTCAGTACGAAGTTAGGTTGGGGTTAGGTTATAGCTACGGTTAAATGGGTTCACGTTTCAAAGTGCCAAAATGAACCTTTTTCTTCTATATGTAATACGCTATGAAAAACACTAATGTAGAATGTGTTTGTGTCTTCACGAACTAGAACGATGTGTTCGTTGAGACACGAACCTAGAATACCTAAAAAAGGTGAGTAGAAATACTGGCCTTTTTTGTGTTATGTTTGGAGTATGAGAAATCTAATATTGTCCTTATTTATCTTTTTTGGTTGTAGTGCCAATGCTCAACACGAACTAGATGCTGATCTCTGTACAAAGTTTGTACATTCCAAGATAAATGAACTGAATGTGAAGATTTGGAATGCAGTGCATTCTGGGGAGATAGTAGCGCATACCAATTACTCTTTAGCCTCTACTAAGAATTCAGATGAAATCTATACACAAACTACGTTGAAAACAACTGTGATGGTGTCAAATCCTGAGAATCCAGATGACCCTTATGACCTGATACCTGTTCAGGTATTTGAACTTTTTGAGTTTGAAAGGGTTCATAAAATCTCGGTTATTCAGTACCAAAAAGACGTGATTATAAATTTTAAAAAGGGTTGCCTTATGTCGTTTGGTTTAGTCTCCTCAGAACAATGTGAGAGAGATATTTATTACTCTTTAGGAAAGTCTAAAAAACTCATGAAAAAGACGGACCGGATTGTTCTCGAAACTCTGCTCACGGAGATTATAACATGAAAACCGAAGGATTAAGCGTATTACAAAAATTCATAGCATACTCACTATTTATATCTATTGTGGTCCGTTTTGTAGCGTGCCAGCTGACTAAGAACTATACTTCACAGCAACAACTAAAAACATTTAGATACTACTCATATACTGGTTTTATAGGTGCAGTGATAGCACTGAGCTTTAATATGCTAGACGTGCTACCTAGGCTATTACCACTAATTGTGTGGCTACTACTCTTTGTCGTAGCAGACTTTTTAGAACGAAGATTTAAATGGAGTAAGCTGTTCTAAAGGCAGCTATTACTGCACGATCTCCAGTAGCTCTATGGTGAAAATAAGCGTAGAATATGCCGGTATATTGGCTCCCATCGCACGCTCACCATATGCTAATTCCTGAGGTATGTAGATTTCCCATTTAGAACCTACGGGCATCATTTTTAGTGCTTGAGTCCATCCTGGAATTACCTGATTTATATTGAAACTGGTAGGCTCTCCTCGGTCATAACTACTGTCAAACTGTTTGCCATTGATCAGCGTCCCTTTGTAGTGGGTGCTTACCGTTTGACCGTCTACAGGTTTTGGTCCTGTACCTTCTGTGATCACCTTATATTGTAGTCCGTTTGGCATCACTTGTACTCCTTTTTTCTTAGCGTTAGCAGCTAGGAATGCTGTGCCTTCAGCAGTAGCTACGGCAAGTTGCTTTTCTTTTACTTTAGCTACGTATGCATTTACTACAGCATTACTCACTTGTCCATCCATATTGGCATGGTTATACTCTATTACGTCTTTTAGCGCCTCTGTGAATACTTCATAATTTAGGGTGTCTATTCCACCACCTTTTAGACTGGAGGCTATATTCATTCCTACGGCATATGACATGCTATCTATTTCTGTGGCTAGAGGTGTGTTTGACTGTTGAGCTTGTGAATGATAAGCAAAACAACTAAGCAGTAGTAATGACGCGGTTTTTTTCATGACTACAAAAGTACTAAAGGTGAGGTTATTTTCTAAATGTATCGAAGTGTAGGCTTTATAGTTCAAAGAACTTCTTTTTTAGTCTCTGGTCGAATGTAGATATAAGAGCTGCAGTATTACTTAACCCACCAAAACAGAGGGAGAATCCATTGCTATTTTTAGGATTAGTGGTGTGGTACGGATATGGGAATTCTGTACTTTTTAGTTTGCTGTCTAGCAGGTATATACCACTGCTTAGTGGGTCAGATGTGCTTCCGTAGTGCTGTCCTATAATAGCAAAATGTACTACATTAGGCTGATTGCTAACTTGTGCTATTTCATTGTCCTGTAGAAGTCTGTAGGCCGAATAAGAATAGTTTTTACTTAGTAATGAATCTAATTGATCAAAGGAATAGTCTTCTGAACATCCTCTATTTATAAAATAAAGAGTGTCTTGAGCGAGCTTTTTTAGTGTCGCTTTAGCTTGAAGCACTTCTGGGGAGATCACTTTATCGGTATTAAACCTGAAATTGTAGGCTACAATAAAGTGATTTGGAATAGCATCATAATACTCATTGGTTGTTGTTTTGTTGAGGGTATAGCTATAACCAATATCTATAGAACCGTTGTGTTTACTCTGAAACTCTAATCCAGCATATAGACTATGACTTAGGCGATTGGTTAGCTGCTTCTGAAAGTATGTAGAAGGCAGAGAATCTAGGTACCCAAGATAGGTATTTTGAGCATTTATGATATAAGCGGGCTCGTATCCTAGCAATACCCGGATACCTTTCTCTTCATTTAGCGAGTGCTTCACTGCCAGACGTAAATGAATATCTTCCATGGTCCTTTTTTGAGTCAAGTCATTGTATTCGTATGAATATCGCTTATAACCAAGTTTACTTTGTAAGTAGTTTCGTGGTGCTATCCGGTAGGCAGCAAAAAGGTCACCACCTAAACCATAAGTGGTTGAGTTATCATTGATTCCAGTGGCCATAGTCACATATCCACTTACGCCATAGTTTAGATTACTAGTTAAAGTACTCGAGTCTTGAGCTAATACAGTAAGTGCGTTCCAGAGGAAAACTGAAATAAAAAGTAAATATCTCATGCAGTATTTCAAAAGTACTGCTTACCTGACGTATTTAGTACGGATAAAGTTCTTAATCATATGTTTAAATTGACCAATGGGCTTCATACTTGTAAAAGACGCATTTACACTTAATTTTGCCTCAGGAATCTAAAGTAGTATTAGAGGGGAGGGTTTGCGAAAACATAGGTTGCAAAAGCAACACACATTTTTATTAAAATAACAGATGAGAAAATACAATATAGTCGGGGTGATGTCTGGCACATCCATGGATGGGCTTGATATAGCTCACGTATCGCTTACAGAGCGAGAAGATAGCAAGTGGGAGTATACTATAAATGAAGCTACCACCATAGAGTACGGAGAAAAATGGAGGTTAAGACTCTCCAAGCTGCGTCATCAAAACTCCATGATTTTTCACAAGACAGATCGTTTTTATGGGCAGTTTATTGGTGAGAACATCAATTCATTTTTAAAAGAAAATAACCTAGAAGCTGACTTAGTAGCTTCACATGGACATACCGTATTTCACCAGCCCGAAAATAATATTACTGTTCAGGTAGGCGATGGAAATAGTATTACAGCATTTACTGGATTACCCGTTGTTACTAACTTTAGAGCGCTGGATGTCGTACTGGGCGGAGAGGGAGCTCCATTGGTAGGTATAGCAGATGAGTTGCTCTTTAGCGAGTATGATATGTGTCTAAATCTCGGTGGATTCGCCAATATAAGTGGCAATGTAAATGGTCAGCGAATAGCCTACGACGTATGTCCGTGCAATATCGTTCTCAATAGGATAGCCCGTGAGTTTGAGATGGAGTATGATAAAGATGGGGAGATTGCAGAGCGAGGGCATATAGATTATGACTTATTAGGGGATCTCAATGCGATAGAATACTACAGCTATGAGCCGCCAAAGTCTCTCGGTAGAGAGTGGATTAGTTCTCATTTCTGGGCAAATGTAAGAGCTAGCGAAGCGAGCAAGGAGGACAAGATGAAAACCTTGGTAGACCATATCGCACAGCAAATAGGCAATAGTATAGAAGATATCTGCAGCAATGAAGCTAGTGGGAAACGCATTTATATCACTGGAGGAGGAGCCTTTAATAAGACGCTCATATCTCATATACGTGCACACACAGATGCGGAGGTAGTAGTACCAGAGGATAAGGTCGTGAATTATAAAGAAGCCTTGGCCTTTGGCCTTCTAGGTATGTTAAGAGTGCAAAACAAAACAAATGTAATAGCTGCAGCTACAGGGGCTAAGTCAGACTCTGTGAGTGGCAGTTTATATGGTAATTTTTCAAAAATAGTGTAATGGAAGATTTATTAAAAAAGTTTGAAAATAAGCGTCCGGAGATAGTCTTCGAATGGAAAGATTCTGAAACAGAAGCGGAAGGATGGGTAGTGATAAACTCATTAAGAAATGGCGCTGCCGGTGGTGGTACGCGTATGCGTAAAGGACTGGATAAACGTGAAGTAGAGTCACTTGCCAAAACCATGGAAGTAAAGTTTACCGTGGCTGGACCTCCTATTGGTGGTGCAAAGTCAGGTATCAACTTTGACCCAGCAGATCCACGTAAAGAAGGAGTACTGCGCAGATGGTATGCCGCTGTAATGCCGATGCTTCGGAATTACTATGGTACGGGTGGCGACATGAATGTGGACCAGTACAATGAAGTGATTCCATACACAGCAGATCTAGGGGTACTTCATCCGCAAGAAGGTGTGGTGCAGGGATATTATAAAAACTACAGTAAGGTAGAAAAGCTTCAGGCGATCACACGATTGCAAAGTGGGGTATTACTTCCTATTGTAGACGAGCGATTTACTCCAGATGTATCTAAAAAATACAATGTTTCTGACATGATAACAGGCTGGGGAGTAAGTGAGGGCGTACGTCACTACTACGAGCTATGGGGCGGTACTATGAATCATAAAACCGCTATCATACAAGGATGGGGAAATGTGAGTGCTGCTGCTGCTTTTTACCTAGCTAAGCACGGTGTGAAAATAGTAGGTATCATAGATCGTGACGGTGGACTTATCAATAAAGAAGGATACTCACTAGAAGAAGTGACCGATATGTTTGTGAATAGAGATGGCAATAAGTTAAATGCTAATACTGCTGGATTTAAGCCATTTGCAGAAGTAAATGAGCAGATATGGAACCTAGGAGCAGAGATATTTATACCAGGAGCTGGCAGTAGATTAGTGACCAAAGACCAAGTAACTAGTCTGATAGACGGACAGTGCGAAGTGATAAGCTGCGGGGCTAATGTGCCATTTGCTGATCCAGAAATATTTATGGGAGAGATCTCTATGTATGCAGATGCGAACATAGCTGTAGTGCCAGATTTCATAGCGAATTGTGGTATGGCGCGTACCTTCGGATTCTTAATGAGTGAAAAAGGAGAGGTTGATGATGTAGCTATCTTGAAAGACGCATCCGAGATCATAGGTAATATGATGGCACGTCTCCACCAGTTCAATCCTAAAACTACAGGGCTAAGTCGTAAAGCTTTGGAAATGAGTCTGACAGACCTTGTAGATACAGGAGATACAAGCCACAGAAGTGGTTTGGGTGGGATGGCGTAATAGAGTTAATAGTTGACTGGTTAATCAGTTGAATAGTGAAAAAAGGACTCGCCTAGGCAAGTCCTTTTTTGTTTACGTCAATTTAAAGCACACAGTTCAAAGAACTTTTTAAATTCTCGGGATTTGATAATTGTATTGCTCATGTCTATTTCGTATTGCTCAGCTTTTTCAGCATCGGAAGCCGTGATTATTGGTGTCTTCTTAAAGTTGCAATAATTCACCTTAAATCAAAACGAGGGCTTACTAAAAAATCGCACTTTGCTTTTTCTGTGGCCGCTGCGATGGCAAATTGCTTTGCAGTTTCTACAGACTGTCTTGAAGTACTCATTGAATGACCTGTTTGATCTTCATAAGTTGCGGTTACTTTTGTTAGATCCACTTTGTAGTCAGCAATTTTGCTTACTTGTTGTATCGAACCTCTGTTGATATCTTGATGGTCAGATGATTTTATTCTGAATTTGGTGTTAGAAAAAGTGGTGGTACCGCAAGATTATAGTAGTGCAGCTCCTGATACAATGGCTGCCAAAAAGAATGTGTTTTTTAATTTCGTTTGACGGAAATATATTTTTTTCATACATAAAACATAATCTCCGTAGATATTATTTCATTCCTTTGAGCTTGATTTCCAGTTTATTCATGTCATCTCTTAACCGTGCCGCTTCCATGAAATCCATTTCTTTGGCAGCTTTTAGCATTTGAGATTTTGTGCTCTCGAGTGCCTTTTTTACAGCATCCTTGGTCATATATTGCATTACAGGGTCTGCTGCGATACTCATAGGACTTTCCCTTCTTTCATATGGGTTGGTCACTCGTTCCAATGCAGATGTATCTTTTTTCTCAAAAACAGATTCTTTGCTGCGTATGATGGTTTCCGGGTTAATGCCGTGTTCATTATTGTACTTCATCTGAACCAGTCTGCGACGCTCAGTCTCGTCTATAGTCTTCCGCATACTGTCAGTGATCTTATCGGCATACATGATGACTTTACCATTCACATTACGTGCAGCACGACCTACGGTCTGTACAAGGCTTCGTTCACTGCGTAAAAAACCTTCCTTATCCGCATCTAGTATAGCGACTAGGCTTACCTCTGGGAGGTCCAATCCTTCTCGTAATAGGTTTACCCCAATGAGTACATCGATATCTCCAGCACGAAGCCTGTCTAAGATTTCCACTCGGTCCATCGTTTTTACTTCAGAGTGTATGTACGTAGCGGAGATGCCTAGGTTTCGGATGTACTTGTCTAGTTCCTCCGCCATTCGCTTAGTGAGAGTCGTTACGAGTACACGATCTCCCATTTTTACACGTTCGTCTATCTGGTCGAGTAGGTCGTCTACTTGATTGGTGCTTGGCCTTACCTCTATGACAGGGTCTAGTAGTCCTGTAGGGCGTATTACTTGCTCTACGATTACACCTTCACTATCATTTATCTCATAGTCAGCAGGCGTAGCACTTACGTAAACTACTTGGTTAGTCACATCACCGAACTCCTCGAATTTCAGCGGTCGATTATCTAATGCAGCAGGCAATCTGAAGCCGTAGTCTACCAAGTTTATTTTTCTAGCTCTATCTCCACCATACATAGCACGTACCTGAGGGAGGGTCACGTGGCTTTCGTCTATGATCATCAAGTAGTCGTCCGGAAAATAATCAAGCAGGCAGAATGGCCGTTGACCAGGCTGTCTGCCATCCATGTATCGACTGTAGTTTTCTATGCCACTACAATATCCTAATTCTCTCATCATCTCCATATCAAACTCTGTGCGCTCCTGTAATCGTTTGGCTTCGAGTGGTTTGCCTATACTTTGAAAGTATTCTACTTGCTTCACCATATCGTCTTGTATATGTGTGATTGCGTTGTTTAGTCTATCTTTTGGTGTGATAAAAAGCTGAGCAGGGAATATGGCAGCATCTTGCAATACGCTGATTCGAGCACCCGTCATCGGATCTATAGTTTCTATCTCTTCTATTTCATCTCCGAAAAACCCTACGCGCAGGGCTATATCGTCATAGGCTAAGTAGATGTCTACAGTATCTCCTTTTACGCGGAAAGTGGCCCGCTTAAAATCTGCCGCTGTCCGAGAGTATAAACTAGCTACTAAAGCTTGAAGTAGGGTGTTCCTGTTTATTTTTTGTCCCACAGAAATACGAATAATACTGTCCTCGTAGTCATTGGGATTACCGGCGCCATAAATACAACTTACAGATGCTACCACGATGATATCCCTACGTCCGCTCTGCAGAGCAGACGTAGTCTTTAGTCGCATTTTCTCTATTTCTTCATTGATATTGAGGTCTTTCTCTATGTAAGTATTGCTACTTGGGATGAATGCCTCGGGCTGATAATAGTCGTAGTACGATACGAAGTATTGTACAGAGTTATTTGGAAAAAAATGCTTGAACTCACCATAGAGTTGAGCTACTAGTGTTTTATTATGACTTACAATGAGTGTAGGCTTCTGAGTTTGCTGGATCACATTGGCCATGGTAAATGTCTTTCCACTACCAGTTACACCTAAAAGCGTTTGAGCAGGTAAGCCGTCATTTACACCTTGTACTAATTTCTTAATTGCGTCGGGTTGATCTCCAGTAGGTTCAAAGGGTGCTTGTAGTTCAAAAGGCATGGCTGCGAAGGTAGTATTTAAACCTCAGTTCGATTATCATTTTGGACTCAGGCCGCTTGAAAATAGTGAGTTGCGAGTGAAATTGCTGAAGGCATAGTAGGCTATGGCAAGTCAATTTTGAGAAGTAAATGGCTGTTTTCTGGTGGAAGCAGAATGCCCTCTTTATAAAAGCCCTCAGATGTAGGTATTTTGGCTAGATATTACAGGCTCTGTTTTTTTTCAAAATGCCTAACTCATATCATTTGACGAAAATCTGTGGCCCAAAAGAATAGTGGGATTCGGGTTTTAAGTAAGCAGGGAGTTAGTCTTGTGATAGATATTTGTCAGAAGAGTAGAGTATAATTTTGGCGTTTATTCCAATTTTAAAATTAAACTTCCATATACAATATCAATATGGTTAGCATTTATTCAATCACCACTTCTTCATACAGTTTCGCTCCTCCTAATAACATACTATACATGTTGCCTTTGTAGTTAATCTGTACCATATTTTTCTGATTGGGAAATTGAGCTTGGAGCAGTGAATTTTCCATGCTCACTGTTTTTAGTTTTTTACGGTATTTGAAGGGTTTGAAGTGAACGATTACTTCAGCAAAGGTTACCTCAATTACGTCTATGGCTAAATCTTGTTCTTTACCGTTAAATAAGAGAGAAGTGTTGGATGATATATATTTGTAAACAAGGTATTTATGAGATTCTATTGAAGTGTTTTCGAGGCGCACATCTTGTTTTGAAAATGCAGATAATACTCCCTCTAAGTGTTCAGTGTCAGTGCGCCATGTGGTTTCAAATAATTTAGAATCTTCGTTGTATGTTATGTTCATCCATGAGGTGTGGAAGTCATGTGTGGGAGAGAGTAAAAGTAGGAGTGAGAAAAGTAGATTAAGCATCGCTAAGATTGATTTGTTGTTTTTTGTTCACTAGTTGGTCAAGTTTAACACATTGCATAATGAGAGCTGGCCAAAGCGAATACCATTCATAAACAGTTCAAAGATAATATAGAAGTACTCCACGAAAAATAAATGGAGCATAGAATGGCTAGAATTTAGACTAACGAAATAAATCCTGTCCTATCTTTGATGAGTCTTTGCAAGTATGGCTAGTTATGCTGACACCACTCCAGTTAAGAGAACTATACAAATGAATAGTAGAATGCTCCGACAGAGTGTAGCTGCTTATAATTATCCGGTAAGTATTTCTCTCTAAAATCCCTTTCTTTGTGACTCTTTTATTTTTATGAAAAAAATAGCATTCATACTCAGCGTAGCTTTTAGCTTTATTGGTTTTGGCTCTTTAGCTCAAAACCCAAATACCAATCAAAATAAATTTCGGCAGTTAGATCCAGATTTGCCTACTCCTAATGTGTACCGCACCGCAAGCGGAGCTCCAGGACATCAGTACTGGCAAAACACTGCAGATTATACGATGGCTCTCCGTCTAGATGACGAAAACCAACGCCTATACGGCGAAGAAGAAATTACCTATAATAATGCCTCTCCAGATCAACTAGAGTACCTCTGGATACAGTTAGATCAAAATATGCGCAGTCCTGACTCGGAAACCTATCAGATACAACAAGATAAACTGGATGATGGGGTTAGCTTGTATGAGTATTTCAATCTATTTCATACCTTCCCAGGTGGGTTTAATATAGACTATGTAAAAGATGCCACAGGTAAAGACTATACCGTAAAAGTAAACCATACCATGATGCGTATTAACCTAGATACGCCTCTCAAAGCAGGCGAGTCTATCAAGATAAATATCAATTGGTGGTACAATATAAATGACCGCATGGAAATAGGCGGTAGAAGTGGATACGAGTATTTTGAAGAAGATGATAATTACCTATATACCATTGCTCAGTTCTTTCCTAGAATGGCGGTATACAGTGACGTCACTGGATGGCAAAACAAGCAGTTCTTAGGTAGAGGAGAGTTTACGCTTCCTTTTGGAGACTATGATGTGAAACTTACTGTACCGAGTGATATGATTGTGGGTGCTACTGGTGAGATTCAAAATACAAACGAGGTGCTTAGTCTAGAGCAGCAAGCAAGATTAGAAAAAGCGAAGACGAGCGAAACTCCGGTAGTTATAGTCACTCAGGCTGAAGCTGAAAAGAGTGAAGTAAGTAGGTCTAAAGAGACTAAAACATGGCACTTCAAAGCAGAGAATGTAAGAGACTACGGGTGGTGTGCAAGTCGGAAGTTTATCTGGGATGCGCAAGGAGTGCAATTTGGCGACAGAACAGTGATGGCGATGTCACTCTATCCTAAAGAAGGAAACCCAATGTGGGAGATGTATAGTACCAAGGCTATTGTACTGACGTTAGAGACGTATTCTAAGTTTACATTTGATTACCCTTATCCAGTAGCCTATTCTATCAATGGTAAAAGCATAGGAATGGAATATCCTATGATCTGTTTTAATGGAGGCAGAACGGATGCAGAAGGTAAATTTACAGATGCAGTAAAATATAGAACGATACTCGTAATCATTCACGAGGTAGGGCACAACTACTTCCCTATGATTATTAACTCAGACGAGAGACAATGGACGTGGATGGATGAAGGATTAAATACTTTCCTTCAGTATCAAACAGAGCGTGAGTGGACAGATGAATCAGGGAAAGCGTTTCCAAGTCGTCGAGGACCAGCCGATAAAATAGTGCCTTATATGGGTGGAGATAAGCGATACATATCGCCTATTATGAGTAACTCGGAGAGCATATACCAGTTTGGTAATAATGCGTATGGTAAACCGTGTACAGCGCTAAATATATTAAGAGAAACAGTAATGGGGCCAGAATTATTTGATTACTCATTTAAGATGTATGCAAATAGATGGATGTTTAAGCATCCGAGTCCGGCTGACCTATTCCGCACTATGGAAGATGCCAGTGCTATGGATTTAGATTGGTTTTGGAGAGGATGGTTTTACACTACTGATCACTGTGATGCAGCGATTACTGATGTAAAAGAATACAGAGTAAATTTCAATGAGCCGTCAGAAGGCACATCGTCTAAGAAAGCACGAAAGATGGTGAAGAAGCAATCAAAGAAAGAGAGTTTCGATCCGATATTACAGAGCATAATGTATTCCTCAGATCCAGCAGCAGCGTATGAGAAAGTAAAAGGAAGCATCAGTGATACACGTAAGAGTAAGCTAAATGAAGAAGCGTATTTCTATCAAATAGACCTCAAGATGATAGGCGGGCTAGTAATGCCAGTTATCTTCAAATTGGAGTATGCAGATGGTACTACAGAAGAGATTCGTATACCTGCAGAAATCTGGAAAATGCAAAATGAAAAGCTCGAAGAAACAGTTAGTAAAGTATTGGTTACGGATAAACCTGTTGCTAAAATAGTACTTGACCCAAATTTAGAAACAGCAGATACAGATACGAGCAATAATACCTGGGTGAAATAGGTGATAAAATGAAACATTGGTTAGCAGCTTTTAGACTAAAGACACTTCCCTTAGCGCTTGGTGCTATCATTCTGGGCAGTAAGTTGCATGAGTTAGCTTTTGACTTTAATGTTTTTTTATTTGCTGCACTTACAGCTATCTTTTTACAGATACTTAGTAACCTGGCAAACGATTATGGCGACTACATAAAGGGCACAGACAAGCACCGCAAGGATCGTCAACTGGCTGGAGGTAATATTACACCACAAGCGATGAAAATAGCCATAGTTCTCTTTGGATTAATGGCTCTTACATCGGGTATTTACTTACTCACGATTTCCTTCGGAGACCAGTGGACGTATTGGTTTCAGTTTTTAGGATTAGGACTAGCGAGTATAGCTGCAGCAGTGATGTATACCGTTGGTAAAAAAGCGTATGGATACAATGGACTTGGCGACGTATTTGTGTTCGTGTTTTTTGGATTAATAGGTGTGGTAGGGACGTCATTTTTATTTAAGCAAGATATTCAAGCAAGTTATTGGTTACCAGCGATAGCCTACGGAAGCCTGTGCGTAGGTGTCCTCAATGTCAATAATATCAGAGACTTGGATAAGGATGTACTTACTAATAAAATCACACTTGCCTCTAAAATGGGTAAAGATGGAGCAATAAGCTACCAGATGGCATTGTTATCTGTTGCGTTTTTAGGTTTCTTAGGACATCATTTTTTAGAAGGATACGTGAGCCTAGCACCTCTAGGCGTTTTAGTGTTAGGGTATTTGCACATTACAAGGCTGCAAGTAGCAGATAGTGCTGTTGATTATAATCAACAGCTTAAATTCCTCTCATTGGGCAGTTTGGTAGTCGTCATACTTTTTCTGTTAAAATTGTTTTACTAGAGATATGTTCACTTTTACAATCCGTAAGCATGAGTTGGATTTTATAAAGCCAGCAAAAACGTCCAGAAACGTATTTACTAAAAGAGTCATTTATCTTATAGAATTGCATGATACTAAATTAAGAAAAACTGGACTAGGAGAAGCTGCACCATTGTCGCTACTCAGTGTGGATGACGTAACGGACTATGAGCCGATTTTGCAAAAAAAACTAGAGGAATTTTGTGCAGTTGGGGACTTAAGAGAAGTAGACTTAGTGCAGTATCCGAGTATCCGCTTTGGGATAGAGACAGCCCTACTTAATCTAAAAGCAGATGAAGCTGGGAGAATGTATCAAACACAATTTACCAATGGAGAAGTTCAGATTCCTGTAAATGGTCTGGTTTGGATGAATGATGCTGAGACTATGTACGAAGAGGCCTTGGCAAAAATAGCTGCGGGTTTTACGGTCATTAAGTTCAAGGTAGGAGCCTTAGACTTTGATGAAGAGTGTCGAATGCTGGAGAGAATCAGAAGTCAATATTCTGCGTTTCAGGTTACCCTTAGAGTAGATGCTAATGGAGGATTTAAAGCAGATGAAGCACAAGAGCAGCTTCAAGAACTGAAAAGGTTTGAACTTCACAGCATAGAGCAGCCTATAGCAACACGACAGTGGGACGACATGGCAAAGTTATGTATTGATAGCCCTGTAGATATAGCGCTAGATGAAGAACTAATAGGTACAGATACAGGAGTAGAGGCAGCCAAAATGCTTGGACATATCAAACCTCAATACCTTATATTGAAACCAAACCTAATAGGAGGAGTTTCAAAAGCAGATGAATGGATTGGTCATGCGCATAAACTTGATATAAACTGGTGGGCTACTTCTGCTCTAGAGAGTAATGTAGGGCTGAATGCAATCGCTCAATGGGTGAGTACCTATCCTGTAAAATTACATCAAGGATTGGGTACAGGAGGCTTATTTATGAATAACCTGGAGACGCATCTTCAGTTATCTGAGGGACAGATGAGCTACAAGGTAGAGCCGACTTTATAAGATTTATATGATACGTTTTTAACTGTGATTTAGTATCGCAACTGCTCTTTTTAATATAAAAAATGACAGCTTTACGATATTTTACTTATTTTCGTAGGTAACATAATGAAACGAATAGTTTCCATAGCGTTTACACTTTTATTCACTTTTGCAATTTCATTTGCAACGGGTGGAGACAAGCTTGGTCAGAATTATCCAAATCCTGCCAAGGAGAAAACCTATATAAATGTTGAGTTCTCTTCTGCTCAAGCCACACTTACTCTTTCTAGCATACTAGGCGAGGTAATACAAGTGCAAAAGCTTCCTTACTCCGGTACATTTATGATAGATGTCACCAATATCCCTGATGGAGTATACTTCTATACATTAGAGTCTGACGGTCATAAAATGACCAAAAAGCTTACTGTAAAGAAGTAAGCGTTTTTTAAATTCCCAACTTTTATTGGTAATGGAGTAAACATATAGTTCAGTGCTTTATGCAACGTTTTGTTGTGTCTTGTAGTCTATGAATAGTATGACTCTTAAAAACCTCCTTCTAGTTACACTTTTTTTACCACTGCTTGGACAGGCCCAAGGACTTAAATCTTTAGCACCAAGTAATCTTAGTGGGATATACGGTACACTTGCTAATCCTGCAAATGCTGTAGGCGGTATAGACCGGTATAGTTTTAACTTAGTAGGAGTAAGTGTCAGGGCAAATACTAATGCACT
>ENA-OUOG01001588-OUOG01001588.1-marine-metagenome-genome-assembly--contig:-NODE-1588-length-25857-cov-3.683670_pt1 | contig 25857 bp, 29 predicted proteins | sample MGYA00248635_ERZ508505 | MGnify/ENA primary metagenome ERZ508505 (study PRJEB26176, sample SAMN06267871) | marine metagenome | isolation source: Saanich Inlet, British Columbia, Canada | place: Pacific...
TAAGGGCGTTACAGGTACGGCGGCAATCTCTGCGGTAGCCTCAGCTACAATGGAATCGCTACTGCCTATCGCTACGGCACAGGCGCAGTTCTTCCAGACGACTACTCTAACGAACTTAGACGCTAAGAACACTCAGGCGTTGAACACGGCGAACATTCTGTCTAAAATGAATGTCACAGACTTAGACGCTCGTATGACGGCGGCGGTGAACAACGCCAAGAGTTTCATTACCTATGATATGACTAACCTCGATAACGAACAGCAGATGACTGTTCTCAAGTATCAAGGTAAACAACAGTCTATCCTAGAAGACGCTAAACAGAAGAACGTAGCTCGTCAGTTCGGCGCAGACGCAACCAACCGTAACAACGAGTTCTATGACCAGCTAGGCGCTAACATAGATCAGTTCAACGTATCCGCACGCAACAACATGAGCCAGTTTAACGTTGGCGAAACTAACTCAATGGAAAAGTTCAATCTTGAAATTGAGAATATGCGTGAGCAGTTCTACATGAACTTCCAGAAGGATATTGACGAGTCTACGGCTAAGTGGCGTCAGACTGTGTCCTTGACCAACAATCAGGTGCTTAACGAAGCCGCCGCCACAGACGTTAAGAACGTCGTCAATATGACTACAGAAGCAATGAACCGTATGTGGGATCGTACTGATTCACTTCTCGATTACGCTTGGAAAGAAGGCGAGAACGAGAAGGATCGTCGTCTACAGGTTCAAGTAGCTAAGATTAACTACGACGCTAAAGTGGCGGCTAGCCAAGACAACTCAAGCCCATTCGGTAAGATTGCAGGTACTATCGCTGGTGGCATCATCGGCAGTGCTACAGGGCCAATCGGCGGAGCTATCGGTAAGTCGATAACTGAGTCGATGTTCGGGCCGTAATAGGAGATTTAAATGACATTTGAAGATGCCGTACGCAAGTCAATTAAGGCGTACTTCGAGGGTAAAGACCCTGACAATTTCCTAGATGCGATGGGCGGTACTAAGTACAACCGTGAGTATTTTGACGAGATGGAAGAAGAATTGCTTGGTGAAAAGCCTGAGCCTGAGTTCGATGAAGACGAGGAGCTAGATAATGGCGATATCTAAAGTTAAGAAGCCAATGCCTAGCGCCCCTATCCCCGGTGAAAACTTTACCAGCGATTGGGAAAACTACCCGTGGCATCGTCCACCTGACATCGACAACATGGACGACGCTATCGATTATGTAGCGCGTACTCTTACGGAAACTGATGAAGGTTTCCAGTACATGGCGTACCTAAAGACAGGGGTCACGGTAGCAGGTGTTACCGACATGATCCTCACGCTGGGTATTGCAGACGGTAAATGGTCAATCGATTTTGCTATCTTGATTGCGGGCCCGGTAGCTCGCTTAGTCACTATTATGGCGAAGGGTTATAAGATTGATTACAACATGGGCATCGACACTAAGCGAGACTTTGTGACTTCTGAAGAGCTAAAGGCTCAACTGGAGCTAACGGATGAAAACCGTAAGGCGATGGAAGAAGAGATGGCTCAAGTCAAAGAAGGCACTGAAGTTGTAGAAGCTCCTGTCTCTGAAGAGGGCGGCCTGATGGCTATGGCACCTGAAGAAGAGCAGAACGCAATGTTGGGGTACGGGGAAGAAAACGACGAACAACCAACAATTGAAGAAGAGGAGCAGGTCTAATGGGTTTCATGGACGGGTTCGGCGACGCATTCGACGCCTCATTCTCTAGCTCGTATAAAGCTGGGCTACAGCGGTACAACGACGAGGAAGAAGCTAAGGCGAAGGCTAAGGTAAAAGCCGAGCAGGAGCGTATCAAGCGTCAACAGACCAAGAAGGACGACTTCACTAAAAGTGCCGTTAGCGACTTCTTTTCAGAGTTTAGTAGCTACCAAGACCGCGAACAGGAAGTGCTACAAAACAAAAGCATTGCGATGGACATCATTACTTCCGAGAATGCCCCGCAAGACGCCCTTCCTACCATCTGGCGTGAACTTAACTCAGGTCGTGGCCAAGAAGCTATCCGCGAAGATATTCGTAAGCGCGGCTTCGTTCCAGTAGTTCGTGATGAATCTGCGGCTAGCGCAGAAGCACAGACAAATGAAGTTCTTGGCCTAGACGGTAAGAATGACATGGAGACAGTATCTCCAGTCACAGAAAGCCAAGACCAGCCTTTGACCAGCGATGATCTATGGAGCCGGGTAACTACGACGGAAAGCAATAACCGTCAGGTAGACGAAGACGGCGAGATTATTGAATCAGACAAAGGCGCGCTGGGAATTGCTCAGGTTATGCCCGCTACTGCTATGGATCCCGGAATGGGCGTCCCTAGTATCTTTGATGTGGCCGAAAGCCTAGGCAAGACTGTTGACGTACGAGATGAGAACGCGGCGCGTGCTCTGCTAGCTGATGGGGCGGTTAACGAAGCCTTTGGGCGTAAGTACCTAGACGGTATGCTCAAACGGTACGACGGGGATCAAGAGAAGGCCCTGATTGCGTACAACGCTGGCCCGAGTGTAGCTGATAACTACACAGGGGATCGCTCTGTCCTTCCTCAAGAAACTCAGGGATACCTGACTAAGATCTTGGGCGGAAGCTCTCGTGTAGCGTACAAAGGTGATCCGAACGATCCAGCATGGCAGGTGTCCAACCTACGTCGGGAAGCTGTCGTGAAAGAACTAGGCCTCGCCGGTTCTATGTATGACCGGGTAATGGCAGGGTACACTCCTGAGCTACCTGAGATCTCTCTCGCTTGGGGCGTTGATCCTTCAGCAGAAGACACCCCTGAATACATGAAGACAGCGAATATCCGCCCAGAAAACTACATGGCCTTGGCCGCTGAAGCTCGTGAAAACGAAGATGAACAGCGAGCAGTGTTTATTGAGACACTAGGCCAGAACATGGACGCTCGTGGGGATGAGCCGAAGTATCTCAACCCTGAGAACTTCACTAGCCGTGATACGGTGGAAGGCTTCCGCTTGGCGGCACAACACCACCTACAGAACGCTACAACTCCAGATGAACGTCAGCGAGCTAAACTGGGCCTTGAGCTAACCAGCAAGTGGATTGAAGATAAGAAAGATAGAGATAACGAAAACAAAGACCCTTGGTATTACGGCGTAACACTAAGTGACGGAAGTATCTCTCAGCATCTTACACGGGCTACTGTTGAAGGTGACTTTGAAGCCCTTAAGTTCTTGAATGGGTGGATGCGACGCGAGTCAGCACGTCTACCTGAGACGATCTCTAAAGGGTACGTCGGTAGCTTATATGCTAAAATGAAGCTCATGGCTACATCGCCTAACGCTACTCAAGAAGACATCGACAACTGGGAGAAGTTTAAGCAAGAAGAGTTGCCTATCTTGATGACTGCCCTGCGCCTTGGCGATAGCGCCCCTACAGATCTTGTAGGTGCATACGACGCTTGGGTGCAGACCAAAGCAAACCCAGACGCTTCTGCGGAAGAAATCCAAGCGGCGGGAGAGCGGTACCAAAACCTCCTTAACGTTGAAGCTGATAAGTCTCTAGCTAAAGGCCGAGGGGACACTCATAAGTTCATCCGTATCAATGACGATATGACGTTTGAAACTGTCGTAGGATCAATGACTACAGATCCAAACAACCCCGGTAAGCCTCTTTATATCGATAACAATGGTAATACTCTAGGCGACGGCTGGCAGGTACACGATGATAGTGTTCAGAAACAAGCTCAGTCGGTTCTGACTAAAGCTCGTACAGAGGCTAAGACATACCGCCAGAACCGTAAGAACGTAGTAACTGCACTGCCTCTCTACGGGGACGTAATAACGCTGGTAGAGGAGACGCCTCTTGCGTTGACCTCTGTCGCTGGCGGCGTAGCAGGTATTCGTAGCTTTGGTCGAGAGCTAGACGCAGTTAATACAATTGCCTCAGACTTCTTTAAAAAGAACGGAAACGACGCTCAACTACGGTTGTCCGATGTAGAAGACGAACTCCGCGCACAAGGCCTTCTCGGTGAAGGGGAATCAATCGCGGATAGGGCTAATCAAGAGATTATCCGAGCCCCTGAACTAAGTACGCAAGCTGAGGCTGTTGCCCGTAATCGCAGTATCCTTGTATCTAAGCTGTTGCTTCTAACCTTCCGTGCCGGTGGCCTTGAAGGACAGACCGGTAACGCCATGTCGAACAAAGACTTTGAGCGACTACAGCAGATGATTACCGCGTCAACTGATCCTGAAGCATTCAAACGTGTTCTTACCGACTACATGAACAACAGTATCACTGGCGTTAAGCAAGAGTACCTAGCCTTCACTGGCGAGGACTTTGCAGAGCTACAAGCGTTCCGTAATGAGCATAATTACGATCCTCTGAACAATGACCCATTCACTATGTCTATTGAGCGGGCCATCGAAGTCAGTATGGATTCAGACCCACGTCTGGCAACTGGCGTATCGATGCTAGAAAAGTACACTGCTCAGTTCGCAGGACAACCTACAAGCACAACTACTACTACAGCCCCTACAGTAGAAGATTTATCTAGTTCATACTCAAACGGGGAAACAATCACGGTAACGCAGGAGTTCTTGGATATGTATCCACAGCTTCAGCAGATGGGCGTGACGGTAGGTAGCAAGATTAACAACCAAGGTGGTAACTGATGGCTGGATTAGATTTCTCTAATATAAACGTCGTCGAAGATGAAGACGAGGCACAGACTCCAGCCCCGGTAGAGCCTACTACGGAACAGTCCGCCCCAGCGTTGGACTTCTCTAGCGTCAATGTTGTTACAGAAGACCCGGCTGAGGACGACGCTCTGACTGTATCCGAGGCAGGTACTGAGACGGAAGAGATTCCTGACACTACCTTTCAGGTGCTAGATAAAGCCTTTGAAGAGGGCCTAGAGGGTAACGCAGAGTACGAATTACCTGAGCCTAACATGGGTATGTACAACGACATTGAGCGTGGCGGAGTATTCCCAGACAGGGATAACCAGCAACGGGCGATCAATCGTTTCAATATGTATCGTAACCATCCAGAGGCTGAGATAGGCATCACTGGTGAGGTTTCATACAAGGGTAAGATCGTACCTCCACCTGACATGAACCCAATGTTCGGCAACTTTAGCCCGGACGTAGGCTCTAAGATGTACTACGGCGTCCGTAACCTTGTACCTACATTAGGCGAGGTTGGCGGTGCAGTAGTAGACGCTGGCCGGGATTATATGCAGAACAACGTCGGGCAGTTCTTCCTGTTCGACAAGGACGGTAACTTCGATCCTGACTGGAAGACACCAGACGAAATCTCTGAGCTATCAGACGAAGACTTTCAGAGTGCCTCTCTGTTCGGCGGGCGGACTCCATTCACTGAAAAAGCACAAACACTTGATAAGGCAGTGCCCGGCGATGGGATCACAGATACGCTGATCATGGAAGGTGCGGGCATGATGGTGCCCGGTACTATCGCACTTAAGTTCGCTAAAGCTCTTCCTAAGATCAAGTACGCAACCCCTGTAATCAACGCACTGGCGTTTGAACTAGGGGCGGCATCGGGCGTTAGCTCAAACGTAGATACTTTTGTCATTGGCGAGAACGCCATGTGGAAGGGTGCTCAAGAGGTTGCTCCATTCCTTAAAGGGATCGAAGCGGCCCCAGACAGCCCAGAATACGAAAAGGTTCTAGCCGCACGTACTAACATCCTGATGGATGCTATGGCGCTGGGCGCTACGCTAGAAACAGGGATTAAGGGTGTCTCTTGGGCGACTCGCTTCGGTTGGTCGATGACTGGTGCTCCGCTTCTCGGGATTATTCGTCCGTCTGCCAAAGAAGACGCAATCGCTAGGGAGATCCTCGATACTCTTACTGGGGTGTCGAATGACCCTGCCAGCGTACAAGCGGCCCGTGAGAAGATCATGGAGTTGGTCGAGCAAAACAAAGACGTCTGGACAGAAATGCCAGAAGGTCTTGCAGACGACATCAAGTACACGACGGACACTATGTCTGCCATTGAACGAGCTATCGATTCAGGTGACGTAGAAGGCGCGGCGCAACTACTTATCAAGGCCCGTGAATTACGCAAAGGTGCTATCAACCAAGGGGCTACCAATACTACCGTCAAGGCGTCTACACCTGCTCTAGAAGCAGAGCGAGTTACGACGCAGATGGAAGGTAACCTAGGCGGCACTCAGGCCATCGATGAAGCCTCTCAAGAGTTTGCAGACCAAGGTGTACGTGAAGTGCGTATAGCTGAGGCACAGGCTGGCCGAGCACAGTATGATCTAGACAACCTAGATGAAGCTGTCGAAGTCATGGTTTCATCTAATGACGCTGGCGTTATCGGCAAGCTGACACAGCTAGAACAGAAGACAGGCTTTAACCTTCGAGCTAGTGCATCTGAGTCCTCTGCGGCACTACGAGAAAACCTCACCAAAGCCAGTGAGACGATGGACACTACCCGTCGTGAGCTATTCGATGAAGTACAGGGCGGCGCAGTAGACATCGAAGATATGGTGTCTACCCTGCAATCTCTACAGCCGGGTCAGTTAGACGAAGCTCTCAAGACACTACCGGGCGATACCCAGTTCGCTACTCTCCTCGATCAGATCAAACCGCAAATGGTGCAGAAAGGTGAGGAGCTAGTACAAGAAACTCAAGAAGAGGTCATGGAACGTGTCTCTACTTGGGCAATGCAGAATAATCTAGACTTTGCCAAGCTGTTCACTGAGATCCGTCCTAACACCGTACGTGCCATCGGCCGTCTGCAACAACAGGGCCAAGGCGGTGCGGCAGACGTACTAATCCAGTTTAAGAAATGGATCGATGACGACGCTATCGACTACGTACGCCAGACAGGTGACGAGGAAGTCGTAGACGCGGCTGAAGAGGCCCTACGCTACCACAAGGAGGAGTGGGCCCCATTCTGGGATGATGGCTCTGTACTTCAGGCCATAGGTCAGGAACGCCGTAACACGGTTGGTCGCGGTAAGCAGGGCCCAGCGTTTGAAGATACTGCGCGTAACCTTGTCGAAGACACGATCAATAACCGCAACGAAGCTGTTGTCGGTAACATGATTGAGCTACTCAAGCGCCCAGAGGGTGGTGAGAGTGCCCCGTTGGTGGTTGACTATATCATTGGCGACGCACTGACTAAGATCGCTAGCCGTGTAGACGACGTAACGAAGCTGAAAGACATTGATATTAACGATGTCCGCCAGACCTTGCTTGAATACTCTAATATCATCTCAAAGAACTTCCCTGAAGAAGCTAAACGCCTAGACGCGTTGATTGAGCGATTGAAGGTAGCCAGAGGGGATCGTCGCCAGCTACAAGCTGAGTTAGAAGCGGCACAGAACGCGGCTGAGAATGCCCGCCAGACGATCTACAATAAAGAACTAAAAACGTTCTTTGATGCTAACGGCGTAGCCAATCTAAATGGATACCCATCCTTTAAGAAACTGTTCGACAGCCAACAGGCAGGTCGGATTGCTCCAGACGGTACGATGGAAGGCCCTCTCATTGAGCTACTGAAACGTGCTGAGGCTAGTGGCAACCCTGTCCTTAAAGACGGTCTACAGGCGGCGTATACACGTTACCTGCGAGAGAACTTCTTAGCGGCTACACGGGAAGCTGGTGGCAACCGTATGGTAAGCATGGGGGCTGTTAACAAAGCAGACAACCAGCTTAATATGGTACTGCCATACGGCGACATTATCTTCCGGGATAACCCTGCTGTCATGCGTGCCGTTAGAGGCTTCCTAGACGAGGCGGGCCTATCTCAACAAGGGCGTAACGCTAAGACGTCTGGGGTAGCTTCGGACACTGCTATGACTAAGAAAGCCATGCAAGCGGTGGATCGTACGGTAACACTTACTGTGGGTGTGTTAAGCCGGTTAGGCGCACGGATCCGTTCAGGTGCCTCTGGGCTCATTATGAGCAAGGTAGATCCGAAGGACACATTGCGTGTATTCGACGCTCTGATGTCAGACCCAGACTACTTCTTGGAGGTCGCTAAACGCGTAACTAAGAAAGACTCTGAGGTCGATCCAGAGGGCGCTATGCTACTCCGTCGATGGTTGATCCGTTCAGGGATTTACTCTGAGGACAATGAACCAAACGAAGAAGAGTTCTTAATAGAGCTAATGGAAGCTGAAGCGAGCTATCGTAGAGCAAAGGGGGCAGTAGAACAAACTGCTGACGCTCTGATCGAGAGTGCCGTCCAATAATAAAAAGCCCCTGCCGTTAACGATGAGTGGTTAATTCATCCGGCAGGGGCACCTCACTAGCAATGAGGAAGCCTAAGATTACTTTTTAGAAGCCTCGGCGTCAACATCTGACTCCGGGGTTTTTTCGTCTTCGGCTACTGTATTTTGCTTCTCGAACAGACCCAGTTCGAACACTGAGCGGTTAAGCATCCAATGCATGAACGGTACGTTCGCCATCGAACTTTTGATGACGGTATTGCCGTCCTTGTCGAAGCCACAAACAATTGCACTTTCCATAGTGCCCTTACACTCATCAAGCAGAGTGTCCACTTTCTCCATATTAGACATGACTGTCTCCTTTTTGGTAATTAGCCCACATTTTAGCAGATTTTAGGAAGGCGGTGTTGAACCCTCTTTCCCATTCTTTGTGGAGAACGGAAGTCCCTTTGTACGGGGATTCCAGTATTCCTTTCCGGAATGCTCTGAGGCCCATTTCATAAGCCTTCTCAAGAGGTTTCTTAGCCAACCCGCCCATCTATCTACTCCTTTATACGAGTACGTCTTTCAGGTCTTCGAACCCGCCGACGTGCTGTTCATTCACGAGGATTTGAGGAACACTTCTGAACGGGCCGATCATAGATACCAGCGCGTCCATCATATTCGGCTCTTCCATCATATCGATGTACAGGTACTCCTTGTCCTTAGCTTCGCATAACGCCACGGCTTGCTTGCACGCAGGGCACCCTGTAGTTCCGTATATCTTGATCATTTTGAGTCCTTAACAAACTGCCCGTTAACCATCTTACCGGTGCGGTGCTTAATTTGGTTGTAGGCGGCCTGTACGCAGTCCTCCATCGTAAGCTCCCATGCTTCAGTCTGCATTACGAGCGTTACGAAGATGTCTCCGATAGCGTCTTTTACTTCGTCTACATTCTTATCGTTGATCGCTTGTTCAAGCTCTTCAACTTCCTCTTTAGTCTTAGCTAACTGGGCTAAGGCGTCAGGGTAGGGGAGGATCCCCTTAGTGATCCCCCAGCCCAGAATGTCGTCAGTTAGTGTGTTTAAACGTGCCATGTTCTATCCTTAATGCTCTGTTGAGCCCCATACATCGCCCCAGTCCCCGGTAAGGGCACCCTTCGCGTAATCTACAGACTTGTTCTCAAAGAAGTTCGTATGTGTTACGCCGAGCATTCCATCCACCCACTCAAGCGGGTTGCTCTTGACCTTGAAGATACCCTTCATGCCTAGGGCGATTAGGCGACGGTCACAGATGTAACGGATGTATTGCTTGACCTCGTCTTTAGTGAGGTTCTCCATCTCATTAACGCCGAACGCTAAGTCGATGAACTTGTCTTCTAGCTCTACCATGCGCTCTGCAATCGTGTAGATCTTAGACTTCGTGTCGTCATTCCACACAGCACGGTTCTCTTGAACGTACGTACGGAACAATTTGATCATGCTCTCAGTGTGCAGAGTTTCGTCTGCAATTGACCAAGCAATGATCTGACCCATGCCCTTCATCTTACCATGACGAGCAAAATTTAACAGCATGATGAAGCTAGAGAATAACTGCATACCCTCAGTGAAGGCAGAGAACGCCGCGATCTGCGCTGGGAAGTTATCGCCCCCTTGCATCTCACGGAAGTAGTCATGCTTCTCCGCCATTTCAGCGTACTGCAAGAATTCGTTGTAGGTGCTCTCAGGCATACCCAACGTCTCGATCAGATGAGAGTAGGCGGCAACGTGGATTGCCTCCCGGGCCGCAAACGATGACAGCATCATGCGGATCTCAGGCTGGGGGAAATGGGGCAGGTAGTTGTTTACGTACGCCCCAGACACGTCAATGTCGCCCTGCGTGAAGAACCGGAAGATCTTCGTCAGGAAGTCTTTTTCGTGGTCGCTGAGACGGTTACGCCAATCTTTAGTATCTTCGAGCATGGGCACTTCCGTCCACAGCCAGTGCATTTGCTCAGATTCTTGGAACGCGTCGAACGCCCAAGGGTAGTTGAATGGTTTGTAGTATTCCCGTGCATCGGTCAGTTTTAGCTTTCTATTTGTCATTGTTTACCCCTCACAAGCTAGGCAGGTGTCGCCATCTGCTGTCGCTGTTAAATCTACGTTTTCTTCTAGTCGTTTGCGCTCGATCTGCATCCCTACGCGGTCTGCTTTGCGTAGTTTGTCTGATCGGCAATAGTACAAGCTCTTCAGGCCCTGCTTCCACGCTAGGAAGTGCACGGCGTGCAGATACTTGATGTTCACATCCGGACGGAAGAACAGGTTCAGAGACTGGCCCTGATCAATGTACGGCTGACGATCTGCGGCTAGGTCGATTAACCAGCGTTGATCGATTTCCATACCGGTCTTGAAGACATCCTTAACTTCTTCCGGGATATCGAGGTGTTGAACAGAGCCATCATTGGCAGTGATCGACGCCCATACCTTGCTGTTGTCCATACCAAGGTCGGCAAGAGCCTTTTTCAGGTACTTATTCTTCTGAATATACGCCCCGGATAGCGTATCCTGCCTAAATACGTTTGCACGATACGGCTCTATAGATGGGGATGTGTTGCCCATGATCAAAGAGCTAGACGCATTAGGTGCAATAGCAGTCCAATGGGAGAAACGACGCTGTACACCAACTTCTTCCGCGTCTGGGCATGGCCCACGGGATTCAACCAGACGAGCATCACCCTTCACGCACTGATTATGGATGTACATATAGATCTGCTTGTTCATGACCTTCGCCATCGCGCAATCCAGAGGGATATTCTTCTTCTGGAAGTATGCGTGCAGTCCTAGGGTACCAATACCGATAGAACGCTCTCTCATGGCGCTATAAACAGCCCGCTGTACGTGACGAGGGGCGTTAGCAATGAAATGCTCAAGGACGTTATCCAAGAACTCCATTACGTCCGGGATGAACTCGCCATCCTTACTCCATTCGTCATACTTCTCGACGTTCAGAGAGGACAGACAACAGACAGCCGTACGCTCACGGCTTGTAGGCAGGAAGATCTCGGTGCATAGGTTCGATCCGTTGATCGTAAGGCCTTTAGCCTTCAACCAGTCGGGCATAGCCTCATTTGCTGTGTCTAAGAACACAAGGTACGGTTCACCTGTGTGCATACGTAGCTCAAGTAGCTTCATCCAAAGCTCACGAGCAGACACAGTCTCCGACACTTCACCATTATTAGGATTGATAAGATCCCAGCTATCATCGAAGTCTGGATCGCGCATGGCGTTTTCGATGATTTCCATAAACTCATTCGAGATGTTAACGCCGTGGTGCAGGTTCAACGTACGGAAGTTCTGGTCGCCTGTCGGCTTCCGCATCTCCATAAACGTAGTGATATCTGGGTGGTTGATATCCAAGAACGCCGCATAAGAGCCACGACGAGTACGTCCTTGGCGGTAGGCCAATGAACCTGCGTCATAGGTCTTGAGGTGAGGCATTACGCCAACAGACTTATCATCAGCACCACGGATACCTACGTGAATGCCTACGCCACCGCCCAACATAGAGAGCCAAGAGACTTCACCATAGGTGTCTACGAGCCCTTCTGCGCTGTCGTCTAGGTAAGACAAGAAGCACGAGATAGGTAGGCCCTTCTTACTACGGCCGTAGCTTAGAATAGGCGTAGAGAATGAGAGCCAATGCTTTGACGCATAATCGTATATGCGCTGGGCGTGCTCTTCGTTTGAACTGAATGCTTCAGCCACGTAAGCAAATCGCTCTTGCGGTGACTGTTCCTCGTCTCTCATGTATGACTCTCGGAGACGGGTAAGCCCGAGATCATCAAATAGATCATCCCGAGAAGTATCGATATTGACGGACATTTATTTCCCCTTAATTACCACTGTTTTTATCTGAGTGGTCGGCTACCGTGAAACCATGCTACCAACGCCTTACGCCGCCCCCAGAATACTGGGCGGGCAAAGTGCCGTAGATGGGATGGAAAGATAGTGATTGAACCCTTGGTTTTAGACGCTGTGTCTACAAACTGGCCGTCCTCCAAAAACGTCTGGGAGTCGATCTTAGTTGAGCCGCCTACATATTCTTTTGGGTCGCTCAATTGGATCACTGCGGTCAGCTTACGCGTAGCTACAGCGTCAGAGCCGTTGTCTTGATGCCAGTTATAGAACTGCCCAAGCCCGTACTCTAGGTATTGTAAGGATTCCATTTCACCGTCTAGCTCAAAATTGAGCCATTGTGAGTTGATGTCGTTGACGAGATTATTGATACGCATATAAGCCCATGCGTTATCTGTATCCCGAGGCAACCACGCCAACTCACAGTTTCGGGCCAATAGGCTTTTGATACCATTAGTACCATTAGCCAGAACACGGCCCTTGCCTCTCATATACTTTGAGGCAGTAGAACATAGGGCGTCACACTCTTCTGGAGTGAAAACATTGCCCCAAGTAAACTGATTGATGTGCTTCATTTCACACCTAATTTCTTCTTAACTCTGTCTATTTCCCGGTTCAGGTAGAACAGAGCCTTCTCAAGATCCTCTAACGGGGCGTCGTGCTTTTCATCGCACCGCCAAACGTATTTGACGACATTCCCGCAATTAAAGTTCATGTGCTCAGTCACCTGAATACACTCAATCCCAGAAGGGTGAGATGTGTAGTGAGGCGGGTGATTAACCATATCGACACTAGGTGCTTTAGCATTAGGGGCATCCACAGTATCGAAAGGAGGAAAGTGCGCTGTAATAGTCATTAGTGCTTCCTCTTGTTCTTAGTTGAAAACTTAGACAGATCGAAATCGATAACAGTGCCGCCGCCATTCTTATCTGTCTTCTTCACAAGGTTTTCGTCCGGGGCAAACTCAACGCCCGGGCCGTCCTCTTGATCTGCTTCAAAGCCGCTGTATCCCGGAGAGGACTTGACCAATAACCCTGCGCTAAAAACGTTCTCAGTTTGGGTGCTGACGACGCCGTATATACCTGCCAGTAAGGTAGTCATGTACTCTATGTAATCTTCGGAAACACCGTCCTCGAACTCATAGCCACCGTGGAATACGAGAGCGCCTTCTTCGTCTGTGCTCAACTCAATAAATACGCCGTTTAATGGCTCCATTTATGAACTCCTCAATGCGTTAATAATGTTTAAAGAGGCTTTGTTGTTCTTCTCAAAAAGCCACGCTTTAGGAACCAGCCTGTCTGCATATTCGAACCCATTGCGCTCACACCACATTGCGTAGGTCGTCTGGGATCCTTTACGGATCTTGCCTTTGCTGTTGGTGAACACAAAACGAAGGTCGATCTCTGGGTACTGCTCCTTTAGAAGCAAATGCTTCTTACGATCTTCAACAGTGAACCGGCCCTTCGTCTCAATCACGATACCATTGGGCAGAAGAAAGTCTGGGGTGTAGTAATGATCTGTCTGAGGAACCACATACGGGATCCTGAAACATTCATACTCAGCCTGTATGCCAGCCTTCACTAGCTCCGACTGCACCTTTTCTTCTAGCCCTGAACGATACCCTGCCGCGAGTGCTCTAGATCGTGGGTTGTTGCTTTTCTTCTTTGTTCTTGCGGTCATATCGCCCGGCCTTAACTTTTCCTTTTAGCCAACACTCGGCACAAAAATAAAACTGGTTTCTCTCAATAACGAGAGCCTGTTTGGAGCAATGATCACACGTAGTCATCATTGTACTCCGCGTACCAGAAGTGTCGGGGGCTGGCGGCTTTAGATCCTGTCTGCGGTTTATACACAGCATCAGGCCAGCACTTGTTAGTGTACGAACAGAACGTGCAGGTCGTGTTAAGACGCTTGCTTCCAGTAGGCTTGCTTCGGAAATACTCGTTCACAGGCTCAAAGCATCGCTCAAACGGCTTGTCTTCATTGACTAGCTTGATGCGCTCTTCGATACCTTTCTCAAGCTCCTTCAACTCCTGTTCAGTAGGGGTAGCCTCAACCACACGGATCTCTCCGGTTGATTTGTTAACTACGATCCAACCGCCCATTTCGGTGTCGGTTCCGCGAGTGTACCCTAATAGCTGGGCGCAGTAGCCAAAGGCGTCGTCTTTAGCGACACCGTACCAGCCGTCCTGCCATTTGTTCTCGAATGCCCAAGGAGACGAAGACTTGGTATCGTAGGTCTTACCATCGATCTCAATGTCGTTCTCACCTTTGATGACTGTACCTGCAATATGATACTCAGCTTGGCTTTTGCCGCCGGTAATATTCGCTCCAGACACGCGCAGAAGTACCTCAACGATTGCCTCAACAGCATCGCCTAGCATCATACGCATAATGTGGTTGTACGGCATCTTGGATCGCTCAGTACCAGCCTTATCCATCTGGAGTTGGCAAGCAGGGCGTCCAATATTGGACATACGTAGACGGAAGTCTTCAGGCTCTCTGTGTAATTGCTTACGCAGACCTTCCTTAAACAATTCCCCGGCGTCCTCGATCCACTGATCATCACAGTGTACGGTTTCACCATTGGAGAGTTTGTCCAAGGTCATGTGGAGCTTGGCTTCCAATACAGAGATAGACATAGTTTAACTCCTTTAGTTCGAGAGGAAAAAAGAGGGGCCGTAGCCCCCCTCATCCGGAGTTAATCTGCGTCCACTAGATCAGCTTCGAGGTCGTCGATAGCTTCAATAATGTCGTCTGTCTCTTGGTCGTCACGCAAGGCCTTCTGGTGTGCGGATTCAACTGCGTTGTTCTCGCGCTCGATCATACCCGCCATATGCAACATCGTGTCGTATGTTGGTTGATCCAAGCCCAGCTTCTCTGACATATCTGCCGCGAAGTGCATTACATAGTAGATCACAGAGCCGTTCTGTAGCTCTTCTGCTGTGACATCTACCCAGTAGTCATAGAAGTTTGCGCCTTTAGGGATTGCCTTAACGAACTCATCCTCGAACGGAGAGAAGTTTGCACCCTTAAGTAACATTATAGCAGGTTGGTTCTCAACAGTCACTTCCGTTCCATCGGCATCCTTACCGGTGTACGAAACAATGACACGAAGCTGGCGGAAACACTTGATATCCGCGTACTTCTTCTGCTCTTCTTTAGGTAGTTCACGAAGAACCTTAGACGCGGGCTTACCACAGCGGGTACCGCCCTTCATGTCCCGAGCTTCACAACGGAAGTTAGGGATCAAGAGTGTCTTGTTTGCCACCTTGTTCTCTTCTGGATCGTAATGAATCCACTGGAACAATTGCGAAAGAACACGGATGCGTATCTTCTCAGCGTAAACGGGTTCATCCATTCCCTTAAGGTAGAACATACCTTCTTCGATCTTACGTCCCTGCGCGTCCTTACGCATTGAGTTAACCTTCAACTCAGGAAGACGATCACCACTGCTCTGTGGCTTATCATTTGTGCCCAAGAGGGCCGCTAGTTTTAGCTCTTCAGCTTTATCCATGACGGCTACTTCGCCCATGCCATTTCTCCTCAATGTTAGGATTTCGAATGTACACTTCTTAGTGTCATAGGTCAACACTAATTGGTGTCGTTTCCATCCAATTTTTACCTGCTTCTGCCTCGATATCGAGTGGAAGAATTGGGGTGTAATTAAACCGTTCCTGTAGCTCTTCGCCGACATCGGACATTGCCCAACGAAGGATCTTAACTACTGTGTCTTGTTCACCCGGATAAACATCGACAACGATGGAATCGTGAACGGTCAGGATCAGCTTGCTTGTAAGATTGTGCTCACGAAAACCTCGCAAGGCACGCACACAGGCAAGCGGAACTATGTCAGCGGTAGCGAATGATTGTACTGGGTAATTCACTACGGCTGTTGCGTTAGTTATACGGCCGCCTCTCAAACGCTTGGCGTTCGGGAAATAGAACTCACGGCCGGAGGGGATGCGTACGATACCATCCTTGAGTACCCCGTCCATCAGGGCTTGGTGCCAACGCTTGAGGCCCTGATAGATATTAAAATACTCTTTGAAATAAGTTTGAACGTGTGGTGGTTCACCTGCTCCCATACCTCCGTAGAGAGGAGCAAACGTGTAAGCCTTGGCCCCCTGCCGCATCTCCTTGGAAACACTCTCCACGGAACATTGGTTAATGATCGTGGCGGTTTGTTTGTGCACGTCTTTGCCATCTAGTATGTCCTCAATGATCTGAGGGTCACGGGACAATTCTCCCGCTACCCTAAACTCAAGGCCGGAAAAGTCCGCTTCAAGAATAGCTCCGCCTTCAAAGCGGCTAACCACACATTTACGGACAGGGAATTTCCCACCTTTAGGCTGGTTCTGAAAGTTGGGGTTGGATGAGCTAAGTCGGCCAGTGCGGGTAGTACACTGGTTAAACTGCGCGTGTAGCACGCCGTCAGGACGAGTGTACGTCTGGATGCCTTTAACGAATGAGTCCAAATATGTACTTATTGCATTCAGTCGGCTCATGCTCTTCAAAAATACGACAGCATCTAGGTTGTTCTTGGCCTCAGCCTGAGAGATCAATCGCTTGATTGTAGTCTTGTCAGTCTTGAACCCGTTGATAGACGCATCTTGTGGGCCTTCAGGTACCAGCTTAAGACCGGCTATCTTACCAGTCTGCATTAAGGTAAAACCTTGACCTTCACAGCTAGGACACTTGGTCAGGTTCTTCCAAGGGGTACCGTCCTTTTTGTGCTTCTGTATCTTGCCTTTTCCAGCACAGGTATCGCAGTGATACGCCACAGTCTTGTACACACGCCGAGTGTGCTTCCGTACAGTATTAGCGAACTGCGAAGGAGACATACGGGCAGGGTGCAATGGTTTGCCGTTAGGGCCAGTGCCGATATTGAAGGATGACTTGTGCGCCTCCTTATTCACCACCTCCCGGGAGTAGATGACCTTAGACATATCAGCCCCGCTATTGGAGTTGATAGGAGTGTCGCCCATGACGTCTATGATGATCTCGTTCAGCTTCTTCTCTAGCTGTTCTTTCTCGGCGACGAACTCGCGCTCTACTTCGTCTAGGGCCTCAAGGTCGATCTTGATGCCGTTGCACTCAATCTCGCACAGAAACATCAGCATCTCATTCATGAGAGTGAACACAGGCTTTAGACCAGCGTTAGATCCCTTAAGCAGATCCATCTGCTGATCTAAGTAGATCTCCGCACAAGACAGTACGTCAGCCTCAGCGTATTCAATGACTACGTCCAAAGGCATCTGGTCGAACCCCAGCTTCTCCACCTTAAATAAGTTATCGACTAGGTCAGACTTCTTACGGGTGACGTCACGGCGTTCAGCAGTTTCCTTGAGAGACTTACTGATCTGCTGGGCACGGGCGAAGATGTATTCCCCGATCATGGTGCAGTACATTTCAGGCGGTACGGGTAGCCCGGACTCCATCAGGTACAGCACGTCAAACTTAGCGTTGTGTGCTACACCGAGATCACTAGACTTCAGTGCCTCAATGAATTCATCCGGGCTATCCGGTGTCTCTTTCTCATCATGATAGAAGACTAGGTTCTTAGGCTCACCAATTACGCCGTCCTTGATAAGACGCCAGTGCGCCGAAACCATACGGTTGCGTGGATTGAATGGTGAGTTGTCAATGTTGCTACCGTCACGCTGAACAGTAGTCTCTAGGTCGAACACGATTATCTGCATTATTCTTTTACCCCGAATTTGCGTTCCATAAAAAAGCGCCAAAGCGTTTCAATCGGGTGTAGGTCACTCGCTTCCATGTAGAGGCGAGCGCCGTATCCGAAATCCGCTTTAGCGCACGATGTTTTGAATTCTTTCCGGCTAACCCATCCGGAAACTTTCATGATGTCGTCGTCTTCCGTACGACAAACGAGCACAGCTATCTCCGCACGAAACTTAGGCATCGTGTCGAAGATCAGAGGGCCATCATATTGGTTGGTGAACTTCACATCGATTGATGTGTCTTGTATCCATAGATCAACGCCGCCATCAGACAGGACATTGATCACTGGGGGCTCAACGTTGAACAGCCGGGCGACAGCAAACTCAGCCTTGTACCCGAACGCATTAGCCTCTTCACGGCTCTGCGCTTCATTCTCCAGACGAGGCTGGAAGTTCTGCATCTTACAAAGGGCGACAGTGTCAGCCCCCATAATCTCAGACGTATGAGCATCTTTCTTAGATAGCTGGATGAGCATAGGTTACTCCACGTATCGTGTGTATTGAGGCTGGATGTTGCAGATGATTGTACCGTGCCAGCCAGACAGCTTGTTCTTCGATACGGTGAGGTACCGAGTAGTGTCTGGGTCGGTGTCATCTACATCTCCGGCTTCATGCTTACCTATGCCGATGATGAGGTCAGTCTCAGCGGCCTTACCGATCTTAGATCCTTCCATGTCAAAAGGAGACAAGCGGGTACGGCCCCTAGCGTCATTGGACGCCTGAGATACTACGAGTAAAGCGCAGTCGCATCTCTTCGCAAGCTCCCGCATAGAGCGGTAGAGTTCACGGAGACGTTCGTGCGATGCGGAAAAGTTACCATTTATGTGAACTTTGTCAGCTTGGTCGATCACCACAATGTCAGGCTGTATATGCTCGACATATGCCTCGATCTTTGAAAGATCCCAGTCTTGGATATCCTTCATGATCATACGGTCTTTAATCGCCGTGTAGCGTTTTGCGCCAGACATAGGGTCTTTAGCAAGCTCTTCTTTGGTCAAGCCGCCCCAGCACTGAATAGCGCGTAGCTTGGTCTTGTTGGTCTTCTCTTCGTTTCCGAGGTAGAGAACCTTGGCACCTTGCTCACAGAAGCCGCCGGGAGCACAGCATACGGACACTGCGAAGGCCGACTTACCTGTCTCAGGTAAAGCGAATACGACACCAAACTCAGAGGGGCCGATGCCATAGACATGGCGTGAGAGTGTCTCGATGTTGAACTTCCAGCGAGCATCATCAGATGCTTCAGCGAGTAGAACTTCGATATCGTCGGTTGTAGGATCCCCGAAATCATTAGGCATAACGCCTTCACGGGTGCTGTCCAATAGGTTGGTCAACCGTTGGATGGCGTCAGGTACGCCCTCGGTAACCTCAACCCCTAAATTAGCTATTTGTTTTCCTACCTGACGCTTCCATAGTTCCTTGAGGTAGTCTTGAGCTATGTCGTCAGAGAGTGGATCTTCACGAACGATCATTTCCAAGGCGTCTTCCATTGCCTCTTCTTCTGACCGTGTTGCGACTGGATTGTTCTTGAGCCATATGGCCATGACTTCGTCTGAGGTTAGGTCATGCTGATACTTTTCATGCCCTTCAGATATCGATAGGTAGATATCCCTCAGTTCGTCTTCGAATAGTTTTGCCCCGAGATTACTCTGATTTTGCGAGTAGAAGTCTGTCCTCAACAGACTGTGCAACAGTTTTGTTTCCATGCTAGTGACCTGCTTCGATAGTGTTTTTGGTTTCAGTAACGGACTGATCCTAACACTAGCTAGTGTCACAAGCAAGCACTAGCGCAATAAAAAACCCCGGACAATGCCGGGGCTAATTACGGAAATCGTTGCTGTGCCTAGCTTAGACGCAGTTTCATTTTTTTTATGTCAGGGCTGTGATCACCTCTACGCTCTCTGACATCAACCTGATGGTAAATTACTCTCGGGTTGCCTTGTACTAATCTTTGTACCATTTCTTCTAGCTTCTTCTGTTCTTCCGCCGCTTGGATAAATCCATTCGGAAGATCATAATCTATTACTACTATTCCTCGGGCTTTCATCGATCAACTCCCTTATCTGACTCCCTTGGAGGTATTTCAAATCATGATCTAGAAACCTTACGGTAACATTCATAATCCCATTTAACCTACGTGATAACTGTAGTGCCTTACGGCTAGCGTCTTTGTCAAGGCATATAATTACCCTTTGAAACGCCCTTAGCTGTTGCTTTTGCTCTCTGGATAGATTTGTACCCAGTAAAGCAACACCAGTGTATACATTTGTAGCGTACACAGAACACGCACTAGCGGCGTCCTCTACCACTACTGCTGTGTCAGTACACCCTACTTGTAGTATTCCGGATGTATCGCCGTAGGACAGCCACTTTGGTTTGGCTCCTGAAAGACTACGGCCTACTGCACCTTGCCCCTCATTCATCCAGAACAGTGCTCTGTCCTTTGCTGGGTCATAGGTAATGCGAACAGCTTTGTCTTCATACGCATTGATGCAATTGTTGTCATCCAGATATTCCATAACCCGTTCATGGTTATCTGGGTTTGAATTGATCGATGGTATCGGAGTCAGCCTACGCTTTAAGACAGCTTTATAATTGGGATCATTTAGCCTCGCCTTGATAGCTTCAATAGATCTACCAACACGCTTACCCCCTCTAGCCGTACAGGATGCTTTATAGCAGTTCCATACGAGGCTACCTTCAAGGTTGGATACGGTGAGTGTGTACTTTCCTCCACAGAAGGGACAATCAACACGTTTCGTTTCATTCTCTTTGAAACGTATCCCATCTAAAACTTCAAATTGCTCTTTAATCGAATACATAAAAACTACCCCGGTTTGTATGCTCGGCCCCCCGGAGGCGGCCTCGCATTTTTATCATCAATTATTCCATCCGTCAACACCTACAGTGACACTAGGTATGGGCTTATCCACTTATGGACGTTGTATCCCATTGAAAACAAATGATAACTGCATAACCTGAAGGTCGTAGGTTCAAATCCTACTCCCGCAACCAAGTGCCTATTATCATTAAGTCTTTATTATTAAGTGTAGTTGGGTTGAAAAAAATGGAATAAATCCTCCTATTGCACTAGCAAGGGGCGGAATAAGCACCAGCATCGAACTCTAACTCATCCGGAGTAGGGTTCCCTACGATGGGCCTATCACACGAAGTACACCAGACAACATCCGGCTGGTCGGCATACACCCGGCCATGTGTGCTGTGGCCGCACAGGTCACACTGAGTTAGTTCCCGGTAGTATTCAGTAGATTCTACGTTACGCATTTATTCTCTCCTCCAAGGCATCCCAGCTAGTAGGGAACACCGGTTGTATCGTTTGCTTCAGTAACTCAGCGAAGATCATCGCTTCCTTCTGGGCACCTTCCCCTGAACGGAGTTTGTACACATGAAAGAACGCGAGTAGATTCCCGCTCCATATGAAGTTGACCATCATTGATTGGGGCAACATCATTCGTGCCATCTCAGGGGCCACACGTAGCTCTAAGAACTTCTTATAGATCCTCGCGCAGTCTTCGATGTATTCGTTGTAATCGAGCATGAGGAACAGAGTTTCAGGATGATCCTCCCCTGAGCCTTGCTTGATCGTTTTATCTGGACGCATACGCCATGCTTCCGGGTAGTAGAACTTCGGCATAGCATCGACGTAGCGTCGGCTCTCTTCGTTCCATGTCAGGCCCGCCTGATGCTTCATTAGCTGTCGAGCTAGGAACAACGGTACGGAACAGCGTAGCTGTACAAAGTTATGCCTGAACGGCGTGTCGTGATAGTGGGCGGCCAGATAGGTTATCAGCCGCTCATCTTTCTCACTGACCTCGTCTGCTTCCATGTTGAAAGAAACCCGGGCGGAGTTCACTACGCTCAAATCACCCCCAGCGTGGTCGATTAGCTCGACTGTCATCTCGTCGGCTATTAGTTCTTGTTCGTTCATGTGTTCATATCCTTCAGCGCATTCTGCACTTCTTTAGCGAACCGGATGTGCCAAGTTGATTTGTGGACTGACAACTCGTCTACCTCTACCCGATCTGCGATTTCATCAATGTCTTGAGTAGTCAGTGGAACCCACCCACGCCAATCGTCCTCTTCCTTCTCATGCTCATACGGGATCACATACCCTGCACCTCTCAAGAAGTTATGGAACTCAGTTGTAGCCTCATCCCATGAGATGCCTTCCCCTAGAGTCATGGTCAGCCCCTTCACAGGGGAGGGGTCTGAAGCGTCAGCAAACGTAGGCTTCCAAGGTGTATATTTTAACTCGATCATTTAACGTGCTCCTTGATGGCATCCTCTAACGCCGCGTAATGAACAGAAGACGGCGTAGGTTTCCCCACGCGGGGGCGTAACTGCTCTTCAATAGAGGCCCACTTACTGTACGCGATCTGGTCATCAGCCCAGTCAGCCTCATTCTTGAGGAAGAGAGCCCAAATATAAGCGCAATCACCCTTGAGCCCGCCGCCAACGTAGTCACGTTCAACTGGTGGCAACTTACCCATCATCCGAACCTCTTGTTAATGCCAGCGGCCGCCAAGCGTACGGTAGGACGTACGTATATCGATAGGACATCACGGGACTGGTGCCCGGTGACTGCTCGTAGCTCATCCTCAGTACAACCAGACTCGGCCATCTCCGTAGCTCCTGTACGGCGGAGATCCCTAATCTGTAGCTCTGATGGTAGGTTGGCTATGAGACGTACCTTTGCGGCCCATTTAGAGTACAGGCGGCGGTCGTACGGCTTTTTAGTAGCCTCGCAAATGACAATATGGTCACTAGGTGACCCATTATCGGGCTTTATGAGTTCTAAACGACTCATTAATCGAGGTGAGGCAGGAATGGACACCAGAGTGCCTGTTTTCTCCTGTCTGAACTCTAAATAGCCATTCTTATATCCATCCCACGTAAGCTGGCGCATATCTCCGGGACGTTGGCAGAGGTCGTAACAGAGTAAAGCCATCGTTCCGATGCTACTCATGCCTGATTCATCTGCTGTTTGGATGAACAACTGTACCTGTTCAGGTGTCCACAGCACTTTTCGATCATCTAGAGCTTTCAGTCCCATCTTCTGGAACGGATTTGAGCGAACTTTTCCCGCTCTTAGCCCCACAAACCATACCTTACGTAGCACTTTGCATACGTGAGTGGCTCTGTGAGTGCTTTTTAGCTTCTGAATAGTGTCGAAAATAGCGTCAGCGTGCTTAGGAGACACGTTCTGAGACAACATCTCACCGAAAAGGACGTTGGATGACCCTAAACTGGCTACTGAGGCGTCTCTGAGCATAGCGTTGTACAGTTTCTTACTGTTTGGGGCTAGCTCACGGTACTCTCGTGACTCTTTATAGGATGTGATCAGGCCATCTACCGTGCCTTCTAACGTCCTAAGCTGTCGTTTCTTGCTTCTGCGGTAGTCTTGGTACTCGACTACTATCTTTTTAGCGAACTGATTGGCGTCATCCAGTCTGTCGAACTGGGCGTATACCGCACCTTCCACTGCTTCCCTGATCATCTTGGGCGGATTGACTGCCCATAAGACTTTACCTGATGTGCGGATCCTCCGCTCTACGTATTTCTCTTTCATGTTCCGATACCCCCGTTAGTTATGAGAACAGGAGTGACACTAACAAAAGAACCACTGGCGCGTCAAATAATAAAATAAGTAGTGTCATTTGCTTGCATTACATAAGGGATACCGTTATTATCTCTACATCGATGAGGTTCCCTCCCAATGCCTAATCGAGAGGTTGGTTACCCCGCCAACCGAAACTTGCTTCATTGCTAGTGAAGTACCACGCCCCTCCAGCCCGGACTAACCACCCGGAACAAGCTGGAGGGGTTTTTTTATGTGCAGAAAAATGTGGAATTGGGTGAAATCAGGTGCAGAAAAGGGTCAATTGCATAGGAATGCTATGCATATGTTAAGTTTTTTGGACATTTTAGGCATATGACCAGCATATGTTAATTTTTTTGGGCATTTTAGACATAAAAAAAGCCCCCGAAGAGGCTTAGTTCACTTTAGTTAGGCTACTTTCTGAACCTGATCTGGCTTTTCGGTAGGGGGATCCACCTGACCGACAACGTAATCATCTGCAATGCAGTCCGTGGCCACATGAAAACGGCCTACCTTGGTTATATAACAAATTTGTGATGTTTCTTCTGCGATCTTTGCCGCATCCAACAGTGCGTTTGCGAAGTCTATTGCCACCTCTGCATCCCACTTAACCATTCTCGTACGCCTCCTTGCTTTAGTATTTGCATGAATCCTCAATTAAACAGTATCGAAAATATACTTAAACTTTTTTCTACTGGCGCGTCAAATACAAAAATAACTAAGCGCACGAGAGCATTACAATGTGCATAACAAGTGTATGTAATAGCCTATAACACACGCGCACACGCATAAATAAAGAGTGCAAAAAATGCGCTTTAGTTGGTGTTTTTTTCTGGATCCGGCCCCGGTTCGGTGTATACTGCCCGGGCCGGGTGGTTCCGGCGGCCGGGGTGGTTCCCGGTTTTTATCACTAGCAAAAGGGGGCTTTCATGCTTTCAGTATTCAAAAAACGGGGCGGTATCAATTCCGCCGTACTATGGCGCGGCGCTTCAGAATTGGACGGCGCACCGATTGTCTTGGTGGGGGTTATCAATTCGAATAACCGCAAAACCGGGGCAATGCTTCAAACCTATATTTTGCGCGATGACATTGACCCGGTAACCGCGAACCGCACCGGGGCGGATTTTTCTATCTGTGGAAATTGTCCATTGCGGGGGGTGGTTAACCCGGAAAAGAAAACCGGAACCGCCGAACGCCGGGGGTGCTATGTCGTATTGGGGCAAGGCCCGGCCGGGGTTTATAAGAAATTCGCCCGCTATGGTTACCCGGTGCTGGCGCTATCTATGGATTTGCCCGAGCATTTAAAAGAATCCGGCTATTACGATTTGCTCCGGGAATATGGCCGCAATCAAAATATTCGGTGCGGAACCTATGGGGATCCGGCCGCCGTTCCGGTTTGGGTTTGGGATGCGCTATTAAGTAAGGCCAGCGGATGGACGGGGTACACCCACCAAATGGACGGTGCCGGGATCCCGGAAAAGCTGGCGGGTTTTTGTATGGTTTCCGCCGATAGTGAAACCGAGGCCCGGGAACATTGGAAACGGGGCCGCCGTACGTTCCGGGTGGTTCCTAATACGGCCGCCGTGGTTCCCGGTAAGGAAATCATTTGCCCGGCGACTAAAGAGGGCGGCGAACGAACCACTTGTGAGCGGTGCGGCCTTTGTTCCGGGGCCGGTGTTACCGCTAAAAATATCGCGGCGGTGGTTCATGGCGGCGGGGCGCTTAATGCGGTTCGGGCCTTGGATTTAATCCCGGCGGCGGTGGCGCACTCATGAAAAATTTGTATGCGCTGATTGGGTTTTGTGTCTTTTGGTGGGCCGTTCTACATTGGGCCGCCAGCTTATGACACTAACAACGGGGCCTGTTTATACTTTACTCGGGCCCCGTTAACGCCTATAGTGGGCACTCAATCAAACATTAATTAGGGGTTAATTATGTATCAAGTATCACTTAAATCGTTGAAAGTTGGGGATTTTTTCAAGCGTAAGGCGGACGCCTCCAAGGTATACACCCGGGGCAATTATGATCGCACCGACAAAAAATACGCCGGGAACGATTGGGATGATATCAGCCGGGCCGTTTACCTAAAGGGCGAAACGCTGGTTTGGGTGGGTTTTGAATTTTAAAGGCGAAACGGGGTTTCGGCCCCGTCCGGTTCCGGGTGGTCCCCGGCCGCTGATGAGCCAACCAAAAGCAAATCAGAATTTTTTACTAGCAAAGGAAATATGATCATGAATGCAATCGTTAACTTGAACCGCGCCGCTGGCGTTTCTTTCCCTACCCTATCGGCGAAAACCGATTTTGACGCGGTGGCGGAACCGATCTATATGGCGAACCATGAAACCGGCCGGGCCATGAAAATCGGCGCTGACATTGGCCGCGTAATTCGCCGCACCGATTCCGGGGACGCGCTCGGCGTAGTCGGCCAGCGGTACGGTATCGCACCAAACC
>ENA-OUOG01001590-OUOG01001590.1-marine-metagenome-genome-assembly--contig:-NODE-1590-length-25839-cov-6.350012_pt1 | contig 25839 bp, 26 predicted proteins | sample MGYA00248635_ERZ508505 | MGnify/ENA primary metagenome ERZ508505 (study PRJEB26176, sample SAMN06267871) | marine metagenome | isolation source: Saanich Inlet, British Columbia, Canada | place: Pacific...
AAAGTCCTGAGCAGACCAATCCTTGAGAATCACGCCGTGCTCAGAATCTAAATCGCCCATGCCGAACGATGCCATTGATTTCTCAAGGGCAGACAGCTGGTCCAGGTCTTCTTTAGACGAAGCCTGGTTCGGGGCTTTTTCGGACATTGCTACAAATATACGCGTCGCGCCCCGAAAGTGTTACGGAAACTTTGCTTCTAGGGTCCCATAGATAGGCTGAAGCCGTGAAAATCTGCGTGGTTGGACTTGGGTATCTTGGTGCGACTCACGTTCTCGCGATGGCAAAGCTTGGACATGAAGTCCTCGGCATTGATCTAGATACAAACAAGGTTGACTATCTCAATGCCGGCAAGGTTCCGTTCCATGAGCCTGGCCTTCAGGAGTCTCTCCGAGAGGCTCTGTCGGAGGAATCAGTGACTTTCCAAACCTCATTCGAAATGACTGAACCAGCCACAGTGATTTTCATTTGTGTAGGGACGCCTCAAACAGGTTCTGGCAAATCAGCCGACACCTCGTTTGTTTTCTCCGCTGGTGAGAGCCTCGCGAAAGTGATTACGCCCGAAACAGTCGTTGTTGGAAAGTCCACTGTTCCAGTCGGAACTGCAGCAGCACTAAGAGATCGAATGTCAGAAGTGGCAGGCTTCCCTATTCATCTAGCCTGGAACCCTGAGTTCCTTCGAGAGGGAACAGCGCTCGAAGACTCTCTAGAGCCAGACAGGATTGTTGTTGGCAGCTGGGATGACTACAGCTCACAGAAACTCAAAGAGGTCTACAAGCCAATCCTTGATAGGGGCACCCCTTTGGTCGAGGTCGACGTGCCAACCGCAGAATTAGTAAAAGTGGCGGCGAACGCATTTCTCGCTACCAAGGTCAGCTTCATTAACGCCATGGCAGAGATTGCCGAGGTGTCGGGTGCAGATGCGGTTGAGCTTGCCAAAGCCATCGGCTATGACGAGCGCATCGGCAACAAGTTCCTCCGCAATGGCATCGGGTTTGGTGGCGGGTGTCTACCCAAGGACATCAGGGGCTTTGTTGCGAGAGCAGAAGAACTTGGAGCTGGTGAGGCAGTTAGCTTTCTCAAAGACGTCGACGCAATCAACCAACGCAGAAGAGCAAGGGTCGTGTCGCTCGCCGAGCAGGAGCTAGGCGAGCTCAAGGACAAAAAAATCTTGATGCTTGGGCTTTCATTTAAGCCAGACTCCGATGACATGCGCGACTCTCCCGCCCTAGACATTGCTCTGCGATTGGCTAGAGCTGGGGCGAAGGTAACCGTGCATGATCCTGTGGCGCTTAATGCCCTGGGGGACAAGCACCCGGAGTTGATTAGGGAGCAGGATCTCAAGACAGCAGCCCAAGGGCAAGAGCTCGTCATCCTTGGGACAGAATGGTCGGAGTACAAAGCCATAGAACCAAAAGCTTTTGGCGACCTGGTCGCAAACAAGTTGCTTATCGACGGACGAAATGTCTTGGATGTCGCTGCTTGGCAGGCAGCCGGTTGGAGACTCATCGCCCTTGGTCGCAATGTCCACAACTAAAAAAATCGGCATCAGCTTCGTGATGCCGGTGCGAGACGAGGCAAAGCACCTAACGGAAGCCGTAGAGGCAGTTTTCTCTCAAGAGCACAAGGGAGGCAGTGAGTTGATTCTCGCCATTGCCCCCTCGACGGATTCGACTCAGGACATTGCCTCCCAGTTGAAGCAGCAATTCAAAACAAAACTGACCATCGTCGACAACCCGGCGGGCGACACAGCAACCGGACTCAACCTTGCAATAGCCGCCGCAAAGTTTGAAACGGTCATTCGCGTCGATGCCCACAGCAAACTCTCTGATGGCTATGCGGCACTTGCCCAAGAAGTTCTCCAAGAAACTGAAGCCGCAAATGTCGGCGGCATGATGGTCGCAAAAGGCGAGAGCGAGTTTCAAAAGGCGGTTGCCTTCGGCTACAACAATCGCATTGGACTTGGAGGTGGAGCGTTTCACCTCGGCGGCAAAGCGGGTCCTGTCGACAGTGTCTATTTGGGCTGCTTCCAGAAAAGCTGGCTGGATAAGGTCGGCGGGTTTAATCCCAAGTGGGTAAGGGGTCAGGACTGGGAGCTCAACAAGAGACTTTGCGAGGCCGGCGGAATAGTATGGTTCGATCCGAGACTGAAGGTCACCTACTACCCAAGAGACAACTGGCCAGCACTTGCCAAGCAGTTTTTCAATACAGGAATATGGCGTGGTGCTCTGACGAGAGAAGCGCCTGGCCAGTCAGCCATCCGCTACTGGATACCGCCACTATTGGTGCTTTCGACAATCTTCTGGTTGCCGGTGACCTTGTATTTGTTGGTGATCGCATTTGCTGCAATGAACGCAGGCGAGATAAAGCCAGCCACCAGACTTTGGCTAATGATTGTGCTGCCAACCATGCACTACGCCTGGGGCATCGGGTTTTGGTGGGGGCTGGCTAGGGGCGCCAGATAACACCTACTGGTAGTTTTTACCCGTGACCAGCCAAGACCTGATTGTCTGCAGTTTCTACACTCCCGACGATTACTACTCTTCCCACGCTAAGGCTCTAAGAGCTCAGCTGGACGGACTTGGCATTGACCACGAGCTTCTAGAGATCACAAAGGCCCCAGGCGAAGACTGGGCAGACACCACCAGGCGCAAAATCGGTTTCATCAAAAGCGTCTGCGACAAAAACCCAACCAAAAAAGTCTTTTGGGTGGACATCGACTGCCGCATCAACTACCTCCCCGAATACATTGCTAACTCAACGGCTGACCTGATCGGCTTCCAGCGCAGCTTCGGCTCACCCCTTCAGATTGGCTATGGAAACAGAACTAGGTTCTGGGAGCCAAGCTTCTGGGGGCTGGGAACCTCTCCGCAGGCAAGGAAGCTAATTGCCGATGCCTTCGAACTTGAACAGCGAGCCGAGGTAAAAGCAACCGATGATTACTTCCTAGAAGAGGCCTGGCGCGCTAACGCCAAACACCTCACCTTCCAGATGATCCCCTCAACCGACATAGTTCGAGAGCGGGCTCCTCTGGAGCTAGGTCAGCGCCAGCCATTCTTTGTTTTCGGTAGCTCCGGCAACGTGGCCGAGTTCAAGAACAAGGTCGTCCAGCATGGCGGGGGCAAGCAGGTTGGTCTCAAAAAAAGAGCCCTGCAACAGGCCAAAAAGCTGGAGCGCAACCTTCCAGATGCAATCCGAAGGCCTCTCAGAAGAATGGCCGATGCCAGCGGAGTGACCGGGGTGCTGACCTCGGGTCAAGCAAGGAGCATTGATGCCGAGCGGGCCAAGGCAATGGGAGAAATTCTTGGTGGTGCAATCAAGGGAGACCTCGAGCTATACAAATCTGCCAAAGAGAGATTCAACAAGAAATACATTGCCTCTCAAGGCGAGGCAGCAAACCTTGAGGCAGCAGAAACCTTCGCGCACTACTCAGGAAAGAAGTCGACCAAGACAATAAGGCTGACGTGGTGGGCGAAGCCGTTCCCGGGAAACTTTGGTGACTGGCTATCACCGCTGATCATTGCCCACTACTCCAAGGCAAGAGTCATCATTCAGCCGCCAACCAAACCAACTGGCAAGAAGCACCTAATTTCCCTTGGCTCGATTGGAAGGTTCATTCAGTCGAGCGCCGTGGTGGTCGGAACCGGCATCTCCACAGACGATGTTCAACTAAGCCGCAAAGCAAACTATGTCTCGGTCAGGGGTCCCCTAACGGCAAAAGCCCTTAGGGCCTCCAAGGGTCCGGAAGTGACATCATTTGGTGACCCTGGGATTGTGATTTCCAAGATCTATCGCGTAAAGCGCAGCAAGACAAATGGCAGGGGTGTGCTTGTGAGGCACTTCTCCCATAGCTCGGCAAACCTCAAGCTACCGAGCAAGATCGATGAGCTCTCGGTGATGATGTCTAGACCTAAGGACATCAAAGAGTTTGTTACCAAGCTGAACGAGTATGACTACGTGATCACCTCAGCAATGCATGTGATGATCACCTGTCACTCCTATGGCATCCCTTGCGCGCTAGTCACCTTCGAGGGCTACGAGGAAAACGTCCACGGCAGCGGAATCAAGTACGAGGACTACGCACTGGGCGCAGGCGTCGAGGTAATGAACCCGATTGTGCTGCCAACAGACCTTTCGAAGACAAACCTCAAAAAACTCACCAAGACCATAAAGGTCTCCAGCAAAAAGATTTCCGAGGTTGAGGGGCATATCAAGACGGCAATTGCGATGGTGCTCAAATGAAGCGCATGACCTCATTGCTATGGAAGTCATCCAGGCAACTTGTGCCCAAGGGCAAATACCGCTGGCAGCTGATATTGCTAGTACTGATTGCCGCCGCAATCCCCGTCACTGAGCTGCTCGTCGCAAAGCTCTTCACCGACCTGGTGGTCTCCGGTGCCGGCATGCCGGTGGCGGAGATAGTTATCTCGGTCATCCTCTTCGCACTTCTTTTTGCCACCACCCGAATTGCCAACTACCTCCAGAAGACCTACCGGGTCAAGTTTTTTGACAAGGCCTTTGGAGCAGATGAGCGCCAGAAGACCGCAAACACCGAAAGCTGGGAGTGGGCCATGGCCCTCGAGCTTGTGAACGTATTGTCCTTCCTAACCCAGATGTTTGTAATCGCAGCCTTCTTCTTCTTCCTAAACCCAGGCTTTGCAGCCATCAACCTCGCCTTCATTTTGATCGTGCTGCAGGTGATGGGGGTTCTGTTCGTTAGGCAGTTCAAGACCCAACGCGGGTTTGTTCAAAAGCGCAGGGCCAAGGAAACAGTCACCCCCGCGGAGCGACTTGGCACCAGAATCCAGCAGGCAGAGTTCGGCACGCTGCTCGCCAGCTTCGGAGTGGTAGTCCTATTCGCGCTTCTCATCTGGCTCAGCATCGAAGGCCAGATCAGCCTTGCCAACACCATCGTGTTCTTCCTCGGCCTTCGCCTCCAGAACACCACCTTCAGCTCGGTGTCGTCGGCTCTGATGCGCTTTGCAAGGGCCAAGGCCAACAGCTTCTAATGAGCCTAAAACTCACCATCGGCTACTCGGTCCTCCGTGAGCGCATCCAAAACATCACGCCCCCTCGAGAGCGCCCGGACTGGGAAACCGTGATTGTGGTTCAGAACCCAGGAGAGAAAAGCTGGCAGCTAGCCGACTTTCCAAAACTCACAGGTCGCCGGGACGTAAGCGCTGAGGAGCTTCAATCCACTGGCGTGGCAAAGAGTCGCACCAGGGCCATCTGGCTAGCAAGAAGCGAGTACCTGGTATTCGCCGACGACGACATCGTCTTTAGCGAGAGCGGCCTAGAAGAAGCCGTCACGTATTTAGATGAAAACCCAAGGCTCTCTCTTCTTCTTGCTCAGGCTCAAGATCCCAGCGGAAGACTTCGCAAGCAGTATCCAAAGTCTGCCGCGAAGCTAAGCGTTTGGAACTCGGCCAGAGCCGCCACCTACGAGATGATCATCAGGGTCGATGCCATCAGGCAGTTTGGTGTGGTGTTTGACGAGAACTTTGGAGCCGGTAGCGAAAACTATCTCGGCGACGAATACATCTTTATTGCAGACCTGTTGAGGGCCGGCGGCAAAGCCGAGTTTGTCCCGATCACAGTTGCTACTCACCCAGAAGACTCCTCGGGTTCTGGCTGGGGCACCAGCCGCGACCGGGTTGCAAGAGCGGCAGTATTCACCCGGGTCTTTGGTGCTCTAGCACCGCTAGTTCGCCTTGGATTTGGACTTAGAAGAATGCGCGAGCTGGGAGGACCTGCGAACCTAGTTCGCTTCGTGCTAGCGCGTTAGGACAGAGTCCTCCGCCTTGAGCACGCCGTCGATATAAACCTCGACACTTATTTGGTAGCCAGCTCCGGTATTGCGCTTAGTGAGGGAGTAGCTCTTACCGGGGGCAAGCGTGATTGGGTCAACCTTGAGCCAACGACCTGCCACCTTCGCGGTAAGCCTTCTACCCTCGTAGCCCTTTGTGTAGATAGCGATGTAGCCATTGAAGGTGCCGATGGTCACCTTTTGCTCAAGGTTTTCCTCTGGGGTCTCTGGAGCGCTGGTATCTGAGGCGAGCGAGTTATAGGCAGCTGCGACATTAACCATTGGAATGTCCTTGCGGATGACGTCATCGACCATGGTTCCGGTGGCCTTCAGAGCGGCTAACACCTGCTCGCTCGTCTTGTCAGGAAATGCCTGCTTCAAAAGAGTAAAGGCGCCAGCAACCATGGGTGTTGCGGCCGAGGTTCCCGAGCCAGTCAGATAGCCGAGCGTGTCCGCGGAGCGCGTGAAGTCTGGCGCGAGCAGCTCAATCTTTTCTGACATGGTTACATACCAAGAAATCTCTCCGGAGGAGTTCACCGATCCCACCGCCACCACATCCTGCAAACAACTTGGGAAAACCGAGGTTGCGATGTCAAGGACGGGGGTATTTCCGGCGGCCGCAAAGGTAATGATTCCGCGGTCCCTCATGTCGCCAATCAATGTCGCAAGCTCTGCAAGAGCTGGGTTGTTGTCACAGAGCAGCCAGCTGCGAGGCATCTCTGAGAACAGGCCTCCAAAGGAGAGCGAGACTGCGACAGTGTTGTTGGCAGCTGCCCGATCTGAGATGTAGCGGGTGGCAGCTGTGATGCCCTCGAGAGTGAGGTCAATGTTCGCCATCACGATCTTGGCATCGGGAGCGATGCCGCCAGCTGCCACGCTGTTCGGTTTACCTGCAGCAATGCCGGCCACCATGTTGCCGTGGTTCTCTGCAAATACAGGGAAGTTATTGACGATTCTCTGGGATGCGGCGATCAAGCCGGTCTGACTCTTGGAGCCATTGGGGCAATAGTTGTTGGTGTAGGAGGCATAGAGGCAAAAGCCGTCGATGACCTGTCCCTGGAAGTACTCGTGAGTGAGGTTGACGCCCTGGTCAATAAAGGCAATTGACGCGCCAGATCCGGTGTGGCCAGCATCCCAAACCGAGCTCACCTTGACCATGTCAAAAGCAGGCTCGGCAACATTTGCACTCGCAGGTGCCGCAAGGCCAACGACCGAGAGCACGGCCACGGATAACGCCGCAAAGATTTTTCTAACCAAGTTCTTTTCTTCCCCTAGTTCACGCAAATCTTAGACACCTAAGGTGAGCATCTGCTGAAAACTGAGTCTAGGCTTTAGCCATGTCTGAAAGCAGTTACCTAGTCCGCAAGGCGGTAATTCCAGCCGCGGGACTTGGAACCAGGTTCCTCCCCGCCACCAAGGCGATGCCCAAAGAGATGTTGCCGATTGTCGACAAGCCCGTAATTCAATACGTGGTCGAGGAGGCAGTCTCGGCAGGCTTGTCAGATTTGCTAATGATCACCGGCCGCAACAAGAACACCCTGGAAAACCACTTCGACCGAGTTGCAGAACTCGAGCAGGTTCTCTCCCAAAAGGGCGATGAGAAAAAGCTTTTCTCGGTTCAGGCATCAAACCAACTTGCCGACATCCACTACACCCGCCAGGGTGACCCGCGCGGCCTTGGCCATGCAGTCCTGAGAGCGAAAAGCCACGTCGGTCACAACAGCTTTGCGGTCCTTCTCGGCGATGACATCATCGACTCAAGAGATGCCTGCCTAACACAGATGCTCAAGCTCCACGAGGAAACCGGCGACAACGTAGTCGCCCTCATGGAGGTACCGAAAGAACAGATTCATCAATACGGAGTGGCAAGCATTGGCAGGCAGGACGGAGATGTTGTCGAGGTGACCGACCTGGTCGAAAAGCCAGAGGCCGACAAGGCCCCCTCGAACCTTGCTGTAATAGGAAGGTATGTGCTCAGGCCCGAGATGTTCGACATTCTCGAAAACACCCAGCCCGGCAGAGGTGGAGAGATTCAACTCACCGATGCTCTGCAGCATGCTGCAAAGCACCCGGAGATTGCCGGTGGCGTTCGAGGAGTTATCTTCCGCGGCAGACGCTATGACACCGGAGACAAGCTGGACTTCATAAAGGCGACCCTGAGAATTGCGGTTGACCGCGAGGACATTGGGGACGACCTAAGAGATTGGCTAAAGGGCTTTTCTAAAGAGCTTTAGTCCGCTTGCACTTCTCTGAGCAGTACTTGACCTGCTCCCAGTTTTTGGCCCAGGACTTTCGCCAGACCATCACTCTGCCGCAGCGCTCACAGTCCTTTTTTGGAAGGTCGGCTTTTTTGACCCCGCGCAAAAGCTATGCCTCTGGTTCGGTGATGGTCAGCTTGCTCTTGGGAACGTCCATCATCTCTACCCACGTATTACCCATGGCTAGCTTTAGCGGCCCGCCGTCGGTGGTTGAAAGCAGAATCGGATCGCCACTCTCGGCCTTAGACCAGGCCGCCTGTAGGTAATAGCCGTCAGAGAAGATGTGGGCTATCCCCTCATTGTTTTCAAGCATTGCCTTTGGAATAGCGCCATATTTTGGATCCACAAAGCTCAGATCGTGGGCAACTTCCATGACCACAACGTTCTTGGCAACAACCCTCTCGCCGCCCTCTTGAGTGTGCTCGGAACCATCCTGGGTTCTAAGCCACGCGGGCTCCTCGTTGACCGACCAGTCAAACATCGCAGTTCCCAGCTCCCACTCAGAATGCATCTGCGGATACTTCACCCCAAGGCCAACCACGGGTGTGCCATCGGTGACGGCAGTCGGTATGGCATCAAACTCAAAACCAGGAGCCGGGGCTGGCTGCTCAACCGAGTAGAGCAGCTGCAACTCGGCCGCCTCAAAAAACAGGTTCCATGGCGCGACCCTGGACTTCTCCCTGAAGTAGGTGTCGTTATTCATCTCCGTATCCTCATCGCTCATGATGAGGCCCGTGGCCTTGGCGGCTGATTTGAACGGCGCCTGACCGCCCGAGTAAACGAAGATGCCATTGAAGGGGTCAACAATTGCCGCATCCACTGGCCGCACCGAGCGAACCGGGCCGATGACCTCGGGGGTTCTGGAGTGCCAAACCGGCAGCAAACGAGTAAGGCCGATCTCGACCCTTGTGACATAAACAATGTCTGCCGAGTTCAGAGCAAGCTGTGGCCTGCCAGGAGTGGTGTTGTCGATCTTCGCTGAGACCGCTGGAAGCTCAAGCAGTGCGTTGGTGCCCTCTTCATACAAAACCCCAGTTAGCGGAGCCGCCACAAGAATTGGTTCCGGCTCAGGCTCTTCGGTAGGGGTCGGAGTCGCAGTCTGGGTGGCGGTAGGGGTCGGAGCAATTGTCTCTTCGGGCTCGGCGCTGCAGCCGGTGAGAACCAGAACCGAGGCCGCCAAGAGGGCTAGTTTCCGCATCTGACTAAGTGTAGAAGTGTTGAGAAATAATCTGACTATTTGGTTAGGGCTCGTCGCTTAGCAGCAATTTTGTCCCTCAAAAGTTCGAGAGGAAGTATAAGCAAAGTGCCAACGATAATTATCAGCACAGCAATCTCGAGGTTCTCCCTCACCGCGGTAATACCGCCGACCAAATAGCCCGGCACGAGAAACACCATGACCCATGTAGTGGCTCCAATCAGGTTGAGCCTCGTGAACTTCGCTGCACTCATCTCTGACATACCGGCAAGCATTGGAACGAAGGCCCTGAGAATTGGGATAAACCTCGCAAGGATCACAGCCCGTGCGCCGTATTTTGCAAAAAACGCATGGGTGCGATCTAGATTCGCACGATTTATTACGAAGTTCCTATCTTTGGAAAAGAGTATGGGCCCGGTTAGTTTTCCAAGCCAAAAGCCAACCTGCGATCCAAAAAAAGCCCCAAACCAAATAATTAAAAATCCCGACCAGTCGGGTAAGAAGCTGTCGCTGTTTGAGAGCGCTAGCCCTCCGAGAAAGAGTAGGGAGTCGCCGGGCAGGAAGGACAGTGGCACAAACGCCGTCTCGATGAAGAGCACAACTGAGATGGCAATTGCCGCCCAATCTCCGAATGAGTCGATGATCGCCTGGGCGTCAAACCAATTCATACGACTTCACAGCTCTCTTAGGTCGGCTCGATACCAATCCGAAAGCGGCAAAACCTAAGAATCCGTATATAACGGCACCACACTACTAGCGCAGTTACAGGCCCACCTGTGAATTAACTGGATGGGTAGAAATTGACCGCACCACGCACCCACACCGTCACCCGCATGCCAACCTCTGGCGCAAAGGGACCGTTAGACCTGGCCCTGATTCTGAGCTTGGGCGTCTGAACCTCGACAAGGGCATCGTGCCCAAAGAACACCCGACCCACAACCTCGGAATCACCCGTGGGGTTTGGCTGCAGGTAGAAGTTTTCGCTCCTGATGGCGACCACTCCGGTTGCCCCCTCGGCCACGTTATTCAAAGCACTAAGGCTGCCTAGGTCCGTGAGGATCTTGCCGCCAGATACCTTGCCATCAACCAGCACCGATTCGCCCAAGAATGTGGCAATGCCAACATCGGCTGGAGAGTTATAGATCTCAGAGGGTGACCCCACCTGAATAATCTTTCCCTCACGCAAGACCGCCACCCGATCAGCAAGCGAGAGTGCTTCTTCTTGATCGTGAGTGACCAAGACCGCAGTAGCGCCCTCAGCCCTTAGCACCTGACGAACCTCTTCCCGAAGCTGACCTCTGAGCTCTGCATCGAGCGCGCTAAAGGGCTCGTCGAGTAGGACGAGCTTAGGTTTTGGGGCTAGCGCTCTAGCGAGGGCGACTCGCTGCACCTGTCCTCCCGATAGCTCCTGTGGCATCCGAGATGCAAACTCCTCCATGCGAATCAATCTGAGCAGCTCCCTGACCCGCTCAGCCTTTGCCTCTTTTGAGAGCGCAGAGAGTCCGAAGCCGATGTTTTGACCTACGTTGAGGTGGGGAAACAGGGCAGAATCCTGCGGCACAATGCCGATGCTCCGCTTCTCTGGAGCAACCGTCTTCGAGGTGTCACTGAGGGTTTCCCCATCGAGAACTATCGAGCCTGCCCCAACTGAATCAAAACCAGCAATCAACCTCATCAAAGTCGACTTGCCCGCACCCGAAGCTCCGAGAACGGCCAAAAGCTGCTTGCTCTCAAGCTCTAGCGTGATACCTGAAAGAACCTCAGTGTCACCAAAGCTCACTGAGACGTCGTTGATTTCAAGAAGCGGCATCTAGCTAACCTCCGAAATCAGTTTTCTTGCCTGGGCATTGAGCGCCAGTGCGGGCACCCCCGCAATGATAATCAGCGCTAGCGCATAGGGGGCAGCCTGAGAATATGCCAGCACCTCGGTTGCCTGCCAAAGCTCTGTTGCCAAGGTGTCCAGCTCGTTAGGTCTTAGTAGCAGCGTTGCCGGGAGCTCCTTCAGCACCGTCAAGGACGCAAGCGCCACACCCGCCAGGATCCCAGGTAGCGCGATTGGTAGCACCACCTTGGTAAGTGCCGCGTTCTTGCTCAGCCCCTGACTGCGAGCGACCTCCTCAATGCTCCTGGGAACAAGCGCAATGGGAGTTCCAACTAGCCCCAGCGCATTTGGCAAAAACAGAATCAAATAGCCAAGAAGTAGTAGCCAAATGCTCTGGTAGATGCCGGGCACAAGATTTGCACCAAAGTAAACAAGCGCCAGTGCCACCACCACTGCAGGTAGGGCATGTGCAGCCCAGGCGGTTAGGTCAACAGCTCCCGAGAGCCTGCTCGAATACCTCAGGTTCCAGACCGAAATGGCAAGCGCGAAGATTCCAATCACAACTCCGGCCGCAATTGCTACAGCCAGCGAGCTGGCAACCAGCTCCCCCAGCCGGAGTAAATCAAAGCCTGTTTGATTCACGCTCCAACCAATAAGTGACACCAGCGGAACACCTGCGCCAAATAAACCAATAATGCCCAGGCCAAATGCCGCCAAAATCCTTGCGCGTCCAAGGTCAATTCGCCGCTTTCTGCCAGCTGCTGTTGGAGCCTGCCAGCGATCGCCGCGATAGCGCCGCTCGAAGTAGATGACAACCAAGGTGAGTGCGACCAGCACCAGTGCCAGCGCGGCAGCGCTGGTGCGGTCAAAGGAACCTCTATAGGCGTTATAGATGGCCCTGGTGAAAGTATCGAAGCGCAATATCGCGATAGCACCAAACTCACTGAGGGTATAAAGCGCAACCAGCAGCACCGAGGCAAATGCAGCAGGGCGAACCTGCGGCCAAGTGACGCTTTGGATCACCTGCCACCTATTTTTGCCAAGCGACCTGGCCACTTCTTCGGCAGCAAAGTTGGAGCTAATCAGCGCAGCTGACAGCGCCAAAAAGACATAGGGCGATGTGGCCAAGGAAAGGGTGAACCACGCAGCCCAGAAACCACTGAACGAGGGAAATACGCTCAGGTAACCAAGTGCTAGGACATAGCTGGGAATCGCGAGCGGGAGAGTTGCCAAGACCGCAAACACTGGAGCCAGTGGCAGGTTCGTTCGAACCGTGAGCCAGGCCTGCACCGCCCCGATTGCAAGCGCTGTGAGGGAGACGCTGACGGTGAGTCCAATTGTGTTTAGAAGTAGCTCTAGGGTCCTAGCCCTAGCTAGCTCAGCGAGCGCCGCTTCAAAGCCTTCGAAGAGCCTAAGCAGCAGGTAGCCGATTGGTATAAGGGACGCCAGCGCTGCCAATAGGCCAAGCGCTACTGCCGCAATCGGGGGTCTTTTCATCAGGTCCTAGATCAGTCCGGCCTGACGAATTAGCTCCAGGGTTTCAGCGAGGGTGTCGAGGTCGCTCAGGTCAATTGCTGGGGTCGGGATATCCGCAAGCGGGGTCAGCTCATCGGCAGGGCTTATGCCCTCCACCAACGGATACTCCCTGGTCTCCTGGGCAAAATACTGCTGCCCCGTCTCGCTTAGCAAGAAACTTACAAACTGCTCGGCAGCATCCGTTGAGTTCAGGATGCCAACCCCTGCAACGTTCACCAGGTTTCCGGCATCAGCTGCCTGGAACTGTGCCAGCCTGCTGTTCATCTGGGCTTGACCGACATCCTTAGCCCGCGCATACCAGTAGTAGTGATTGATCAGACCTGCATCAAGCTGTCCCGCCTCTACGGCCTCCAGGATTGCGCCATTCTTTTCGTAGATGACCGCATTGACCTTCATCGCCTCTAGCCAAGCAAGGGTCCTTGCATCTCCATGGAGGATGCGCATTGCAGTCACGAAAGCCTGAAACGAAGCGTTGGTTGGTGCGATGCCGATACGACCCTGCCAAGAGGCATCCTCAAGATCGAAGATGCTCACAGGAAGCTCGCTGACCTTGCCTGGGTCATAGACCAAAACCCTGGCTCTGCCGGAAACTCCAACCCAGCTCTGGTCCGCAGCCGAGTAGCCGGAGGGAACCAGAGAATAAATCTCGTCGGGGATGCCGGTTAGAAGACCGGCCTTTGCTGCAGCTCCGAGTGCCCCGGCATCCTGGGCTAGGAAGACATCGGCAGGAGAGTTCTCCCCCTCCTCGAGTAGCTGAGCCGCTAGCTCGGCACTACCTGCATAGCGAACCTCAACATCTAAGCCGCTTTCCTGCTCGAATTTTTCAACTAGTGGCCCAAGCAGCGCCTCACTTCTGCCGGAGTAGACAAGAAGCGCATTGTCCTCGGCACTACAACCCGAGAGCAGCAGGATAGGAAGCAGGGTTAGGGCTAGAGCGCCACGAAGCTTCAAAGAAGGTCTCCCCAGGTGGATAAATGGTGCTTACCTGAAGAGGTTAGGTAAACCTAACTAGTTTGTCAAGATTTGGCTTTTGCGTCGATTTCTGCGACCAGGTTCTCAACCAAGATCTTGATCTCGTCACGAATCGGGCGAACTGATTCCACACCCTTGCCAGCAGGATCCTCAAGGACCCAGTCGAGGTAAGTCTTGCCTGGGTAGAACGGGCACTTATCCCCACAGCCCATGGTGATTACGTAGTCAGAGGCACGAACGTCCTCGTCGGTCAGAATCTTTGGCGTAGCACTCGAAATGTCGATACCGAGCTCTGCCATTGCCGCAACTGCTGATGGGTTCACCTGATCGCCAGGCATGGTCCCGGAGGAGCGAACCTCAACGCGATCTCCTGCTAGGTGCTGCAAAAACCCCTGGGCCATCTGGGAGCGCCCAGCGTTGTGGACACATACGAACATGACCGATGCAACTGTTGAGGACATTAGCTAGTTACTTTCTTCGTTAGTGGAACAAAGACAATGAGTGCCACCGCCATACCAACCAGCTGGGCGAGTACAAACCAAAGAGCTGAGTCGGGAGAAATCGAAGCGGCAGAATCAGAAAAAACCCGCCCAATCGTGACCGCGGGGTTTGCGAAAGAGGTTGAAGAGGTGAAGATGTGGCCTGCAAATATCCAAGCCGCCACCGAAGCGGCAATCAGGTGCGATTTTTCAAACTTCACCAAAAGCAGAATCAAGAGAACCAGTCCAAATGTGGCAACAACCTCTCCCAAGAAAGTGCCCGCAGAGAATCTGCCTGTTGCACTGATCTCTAGCCAAGGGACTTCAAACATGAGGTTTGCAACCACTGCACCAAAGATTGCCCCCACAACCTGCGAGGCGATGTAGCCGGCAGCAGCTGCGGAACTGATTGCTTTGCGCAGTAGAAAGGCAATGGTCACAGCAGGGTTGAAGTGGGCGCCCGATACCGGACCCAAAATGGAGATCGAAACAAACAACACCGCGGCAACCGTCGCGGCGATCATGGTTAGACCAAGCGCGAAGCCCGCGCCCACGGTAGCGACCATGAAACCTGCGCCAATCACACCTGCGACGATCATGGCGGTTCCGAGAAACTCAGCGAGCAGCTTGGCTGCAGTGGTGAATTGCATTGGTTTCCTTATCTGTAACGCTCTGGTAGTTTATAGATAGCCATCTATGAATAGGTGAACAAATGGTTACGAAGGTTCAACTGGATATCTCGCAGTGTGCACCTGCGCCTGGCCTAGAGCCGATGGCCAGAACAAAGGCGACGGAGATCGCGGGCCTGCTCAAGGCAGTAGCCGATCCGACCAGACTGCAGATTTTGGCGATGGTAAACAAGGGTGAAAACTCCAGCATCTGCACCTGTGATCTAACTGGTCCCTTGGGACTATCGCAGCCGACCGTCTCACACCACATGAAGAAACTCACCGAGGTCGGGCTTCTCACCGCAGAGCGCAAGGGGACCTGGGTCCACTACTCAATAAATCAGGATCGCTGGAACCAGATATCGGAGCTGTTCGAGTGAGCGTCACCCACACCTCCTTCGGCGTCATAACCGGCGAACACGACCACCCGGTATTCAATGAGCGTGCCGTCAGGGCGAGTGCCGGACTGCTCTTCGTGTTCGGATTTGCAGGCTGGATGACCGCAGCTCTCACCTCAGACTTTTCTTTGCTTCGGGCCTTTGGCGCCTACTTCATGTTCGAGATGTTCGTCAGGCTCTTTGCCGGCCAGCGTTTTTCACCCACCCTGCGCATTGCTGACTTTATGGTCCGAAACCAAAGGCCTGAGTGGGTGGACGCAAAGCCAAAGCAGACCGCCTGGGCCATTGGCTTTGGCATGGTCCTGCTGGCGTGTTTCATGATGGGCTGGCTGGGCATGCGGGACGAGATTGTGCTTGGGCTGTGTGCGCTTTGCATGACGTTCCTATTTGCCGAGGCGGCGGTTGGCTTCTGCGCTGGCTGCTGGCTGCACCAAAGATTTGCCAAGGAAAAACCCCAGCTATGTTCAGGAGACGTCTGCAGCTATGAAAGAGAAGGAGCCACAAAATGAGCAAGATTGAAATCAGCATCGAGGGCATGACCTGTGGCCACTGCGCCATGACCGTGACCAACGAACTGGCAACCCTAGAGGGCGTGAGCAATGTCCAGGTGGATCACGCAGCCGGAAAAGCAACTGTCGAGTCCGAAGGCGTAAGCGAGGACCAACTCTCTGCGGCTATCGAAGAGGCTGGCTACCAGGCAACTGGTTTTGCCTCGGTGAATGGCTAACAACCTTCTCGAGCTCGACATCGAGGGCATGACCTGCACGGCATGCGCAAGAAGAGTCGAGAAGACCCTCAACAAGGTCGACGGCGTTACCGCCTATGTCGACTTTGCGAGCGAGAAGGCACACCTGCAGTTCGCCGGTCAGATCGAACTGGAAGAGCTAAAGCAGGCGGTTGAGTCGGCCGGATACAAAGTCGGCGAGGGCAAAGAAGAGCTCAGGACTCTAAGGCCAAGACTCCTAACCGGAGCGGTCCTCTCGGTGCTGGCCATTTTGTTTTCTATGGTTCCGGGCATTGAGTTTGCGGGGCAGCAGTATCTGGTGTGGGCACTTGCAACACCGGTGATCCTGTACGTGAGCTTTCCGTTTCACGCAGCAGCAATCAAGAATCTCCGCCACGGCGACACCACGATGGACACCCTCGTCTCGCTGGGCTCCTCTGTCGCCTACCTCTACAGCGTCTACCTAGTACTAACCGGCTCAATGCACCACTACTTCGAGGTCAGCGCGGTGGTTCCCTCGGTGGTCCTGCTGGGCAGGTTCATCGAAGTTCGAGCTAGGCGAAGTGCCACGGATTCGGTGCGGGCGCTGCTGAGCGCAATACCCGACAGCGCAACCGTCATTCGAGGCGATACCCGCGAGCAAGTCCCCACCCACACCCTCAAGAAAGGTGACCTGGTCGCCGTTGTAGCAGGTGACCGCATCCCTGCCGATGGCAAGTTGGTAAGCGAATTCGCCTCCGTGGACAACTCGACCCTCACTGGAGAGAGCCTCCCTGTGGAGCTGAGTGCGGGTGCGGACCTAAGCGCCGGAGCAACTGTGCTTTCTGGCGAGGTCTTGATTGCACTGACTGCAAGCGCGGGAACCTCAAGGCTCTCTCGAATTGCCGATCTGGTGCGAGAGGCAACTGCTTCCAAGACTCAGCTCGGATCACTCACCGACAGAATCTCTAGCTTTTTTGTTCCGAGCGTGATCGTGATATCAATCCTCACCTACCTTGTTTGGGCCTTTGCACTCGGCGACACCACCAGAGCTTTTGAGGCGGCGGTGGCGGTACTGGTAATTGCCTGTCCGTGCGCCCTTGGAATCGCTGTCCCGATGAGCTTGGTTGTTGCAACCTCGCTTGGAACCAAGAAGTCTGTGGTCATCAGAAACCCCGATTCGCTGAGGCTCTTGGCAAAGATCAAGAAGGTGGTTTTCGACAAGACCGGGACCATCACCGATGGCAAGCTGCACATAGTTGCCGCTCACGGTCTTGGTGGAGTAGACGGTTCGGAAGCTCTCAACAAGGCTGCTGCTGTCGAGGCGGGCAGTAAGCACCCGGTTGCCATGGCCATCGCGGCCAGCGGCAGCTCAGAGACTGCCACAAACATCGAGGAGCTAGCCGGTCGCGGTGTTGCGGGAGACGTAGGCGGCCTAAGGGTTAGCGTTGAAAAGCCTGGTGCTTACGAAAACCAGGCCGAGCTCGATCAGCTAATCAGCGAGGCAGGACCAAACACATTGGTCGTTATTGCCTGGGAGGGCTGGGCCCATGGGCTTTTGGAGCTAAGCGATGGCATCCGAGAAGGTGCCAAGGAAACTGTCGCTGAACTTCACGACATGGGGCTGAGAGTAGCAATGCTCTCCGGCGACAACCAGCGAAGAGTAGATGCTGTTGCCACCGAGTTGGGTCTCGATGAGGCCCTCGCAGGTGCGACCCCCGAGGGGAAACTCGAATACCTCGCAAGTCAAACAGAGAGGCTTGCAATGGTAGGAGATGGCATCAACGACGTCGCGGCACTCGCCCAGGCAGATATTGGAATTGCCATGGGCTCGGGTGCTCAGGCAGCCCAGGCGGCAAGTGCCATCACGATTTTGGATGACGACCCAAGAAAGATTCCCTACTCGCTAAGGCTTGGAAGGCGCACCTACCGCAACATCCTGCAAAACCTTGGCTGGGCGTTCGGCTATAACGTTTTGCTGATCCCGGTCGCGGCAGCAGGCCTATTGAACCCAATGCTCGCAGGTGTTGCAATGGCCTTTAGCTCGGTCTCGGTGGTTGCCAATGCACTGCGCATGAAGCTCTCCAACTAGATTCGTAAGGCCCTCCAGCTTGGGCTAATTTAGTTCTATGCAGAAAATTCTTTTCCTTCACGGCTGGACCAACCGCCGACCCGAAGGCCACTGGATGCGGCTAAGTTCAGCGGAGCTCAGGGCGAGGGGCCACCAGGTTTGGTATCCGCAGTTTCCAGACCCAGACACCCCAAAGCCACACGAGTGGCAGGACCTCCTCAGGCAAGAGAGCAACATGATGGATGAGGCTCCTGGAGAGAGCAAGATCTGCATTGCGCACTCGTTGGGAACAATCAACTGGCTTTACGGAGCACTGGGCGATGTCTTCCAAAAGCCATTCGACAGAGTTCTACTGGTCGCACCCCCTGACCCTCAGATGACATCCGAATCGCCAGGCATTGAGGGTGAACCAATGGACCTTGCAAACCCAATGCTCGCCCCCCAGGCAAGAAAGTGGTCTAGGTCGCTCACTGCAATTGCCGGTGATAATGACCGCTGGCTCCCAAGGGGTGTTGAGATCTACAAACCAGCTCTCGAGATTGAGCCAATTGTCTTCCCGGGTGCTGGGCACTTCTCACTGGATGATGGCTGGGGAGAATGGCCTGGGCTATTGAAGTGGATCGAAACCGGCAGGGACCAAGACCTTATTAGTTGATCTCCTGAATCGATCCGGTCTCCGGATGCTTTGGGTTCCTAGCCCTGAAGAGCAGATAAATCCAAAGCAGTAGTAAGCAGGCAATCACACCCATGGTGAAGGTGGCGATGATTGCGAGCTGCGGATTTGCAAGCAGCATCAGTGTCAGCAGAGTTGGCGACAGCGCCGACACCACCTTGCTGAGCATCATGATGTAGCCCTGGCGCTGACCAAAGCGATCCGACCCAAAGAACAACAGCGGCAGCGAACCCCGAATAAACGGATTCAACCCAACCCCAATGCCGTGAAGAATCACAAAGGCCATGAGTCCATTGGTGCCAAAGAGCCAAATCGCCATTACCCCTAGCGGGTGAGCCGCTATCGAGATTGCGGCCACCCGGATAGGCGTTGCCCACTTTCCAAGCGCCAGCAATAAAACCCTCGCCATGACCTGTGAGGGGCCCAACACAATGGAGGCCACCAGGGCAAGCTCTATCGATGCCCCGAGCTCCCCAAGCATGAAAGGAAGAGTGGTGTTGACCGAGCTAACAATGAAACCCTCAAGGGCAAACATGATTGCAAATACAACAAGGAGCGAATCAAAGCGGAACTTGTTCTTCACCATCTTGCGGATTGGCCCGGTCATATCAGGAATATCCCTGCGCTCAGATCGAGGAATAGTGAGGTTCAGCGGAAGGCCAATCAACAGATGTGTTGCCACCCAGAACCAGACGGCCCACTGCCAACCAAACTCGGCCAGTAGCAAAGTAGTCAGAGGCCATGAAATCGAAGAGGAGAAACCAGCGAAGACGGTAATACCCGCAATGACTCGGTTTGACTTATTGCCAAAGAAGTTAACGGCAGTGGCAAAGGCAGCGTCGTAGTTTCCCATCGAACCGCCAACCCCAATGAAGATCCACGCGAGAAAAAGCTGCACGGGCTCGGTGGCGGTGGCGAGCAGCCCAAGGCCGAGCACGAACGCCAGCGAGCCAAGGGGCAGTACTTTCCTGCCCCCTAAGCGGTCAATGGCCTTACCTACCCTGGGACCCAATAGGCCAGAAACAAGCAGCGAGATGGTGAAGGCCCAAAAGAATAGCTCCGTGGTTATGCCCAGGGACTGAGCGATTGGTACGGCCAAAATCGCAGGTAGATAGAAGGAAGATCCCCAGCCAATTATCTGGGCGATACCTAGGCGTATGGTGAGGCGAGTGCCTGGTTGCACTTATCACCTCGGATCGAAACTGGCTTTAGTTTACTCGCCGTATTAGCCTGTCAGCCATGCGCTCCTTGAGTAGCTACATCACAGGCGTGAGACACCCAGAGGGGTTTCACGGCGAGGGAAGAACTAAGAACTTCTTTGAGGGCTGGTACTTCAAGTTTGTCTCTCAAGACCAGTCCCAGCGCTGGGCGGTAATACCTGGAATCTTTCGCGGTCTCGGTGGCGAGAGCCGCGACGAGGCGTTTGTGCAGGTGCTCGATGGCGCCACAGGCCGAAGCTGGTACCACGTCTATCCGGTCGAAGAGTTCAAGGCGAGCGCCGACAGCTTTGATGTCCACGTTGGACCAAATCATTTCAGCGCCAAAGGTGCAACGCTTGATCTACCGCAGCTTAGGGGCAGGTTAGAAATAACCAGCGAGCTAAAGCCCTGGCCGGTGACCCTGGCAAGCCCAGGAATCATGGGCTGGTATGGGCTGGTGCCATTCATGGAGTGCTTCCACGGCATCGTCTCCTTCGGCCACAGCATCGAGGGACAGCTAGAGGTCGAGGGTAAGCAGCAAAGCTTTGCAGGTGCCAAGGGCTACATCGAAAAAGACTGGGGCAAGAACTTCCCCAGCGGCTACATCTGGCTCCACTCAAACCACCTCGATAGCGACAAAGAGGCTTCGCTTGTGGCATCGGCGGCCATCATCCCCTGGCTCTCAAAACCATTCCGCGGATTCATCATGGGACTACACCACTCTGGCAAGCTCCACAGCTGGACCACGTATAACCGCTCCAAAGAGCTCGAGCTAACTCTTGACGACAGCCATGTCACCTGGCGGGTGGATGGCCCAGACGGGCTGCTGGAGATAAAGGCCGAGCGGAAGCGCGGAGGACTACTTCATGCCCCTCTCAGAGAGGCAATGCACCAAAGAGTCGAGGAGACCATGGACGCGGTCTTTGAGGTTCGCCACAGCATCAAGGGCAAGGTAGTGCTGGAGGCGAAAGCAACATCGGGGGCCATGGAAGTATTCGGGGACACCGAAAGGCTGCTTCGAATTTGAATATCATTATTACCGGCGGCAGCTCGGGCCTAGGACTGGCTAGCGCCGAGGCCTTCGCCGAAGCAGGTCACAACATCACGCTCCTAGCCAGAGGCGAGAAACGCCTATTGGAAGCTGCCGAGCAGCTCCGAATGAAATACCCCGATGCCCACATCGAAGAGCGAGTATTGGATGTCTCAAACCTTGACCAGGTCAGAGAGTTCGCCAAAGAGATAACCCATCCAGTGGATATCCTCATGAACAACGCGGGGTTGATGGGCCCTGACTTCTCGCTCTCAATCGAGGGTATTGAGTCCCAGATGGCAACCAACCACATCGGTCACTTCCTGCTCACCTCACTGCTCTGGGAGCAGCTTGAGCAGTCGGCCTCACCGAGAGTGATATCTCTCAGCTCGGTAGTTCACCGCAGAGGAAGAATCAGGGCCGATTCCCTGGAGGAGATCCGCGGTTCCAAGAAAGATGCCTATGACAGGTGGCAGCGATATGCCGACACCAAACTCGCCTGCCTGCTATTTGCCAGAGAGCTTGACCTAAGGACTAAACAACTTGGTTCGAAGGTGCAGTCAATTGCCGCCCACCCCGGCTGGGCCCTCACCGGACTACAAATTAACTACCCAAACCGCTTCGACTTTCTCGCCCAGAGCGCCCAGACAGGATCGCGCAGCCAGATCAAGGCCGCAACCGATGCAAGCTTTGTAGGAGGGGAGTTCGTTGGTCCCAAATGGGAAGCCTGGGGCAAGCCAGCCCTCATCAAAGGTTCAAAGCGCTCCAATGACCTTGAGCTGATGAAGCGGCTCTGGGAAATAAGTGAAGAGCTCACCGGGCAGAAGTTTCTGCCCTAGGGGTAGGCTTTTTCAGTCCTAGGAGTATCTGTGCAAGCCGAAGAAATAGTTGGTTCGAGACTTACGAACCAGAGCCTGAGTCGCTGGCTGCACTCGCTGCCAGGCGTTGACAAGGTAGGGCTAGAGGCGAGAGCCGCCTCTCTTGCCACCAGATCCATCAAGACCACCAGCAAGGTCTGGGGTTTGGATATGGCCATCAAGATGATGGACCTAACGACCCTAGAGGGCATGGACACCCCTCAGCGGGTGAGAAGTCTCTGCCAAAAGGCCATGACGCCTGACATGGACGACCCCGAGTGCCCAACTCCGGCCGCCATCTGCGTCTATGGAGACATGGTCCCTCATGCGAAGGCCGCACTCGGAAAGAGCAAGATCTATGTTGCCGCTGTGGCAACTGCCTTCCCCTCTGGAAGGGCCAGCATGAAGGTAAAGCTTCAGGACACCAAGGATGCCGTCGCATTTGGTGCGGATGAGATTGACATGGTCATTGACCGCGGCGCTTTCCTAAGCGGCAACTACCTAGAGGTCTTCAAGCAGATTCAAGCAGTGAAGCAAGCCTGCCAAAGACCCAAGGGCAAGCCCGCTCACCTCAAGGTGATTCTTGAGACTGGTGAGCTGCAGACCTATGACAACATCAGACGCGCAAGCTATCTCGCAATGCTCGCTGGGGCAGATTTCATCAAGACCTCCACCGGCAAGGTCACGGTCAATGCGACCCTACCCATCACCCTTCTAATGCTCGAGGCGGTGCGGGACTGGTTTGACCAGACCGGCGAGCTAATTGGCGTGAAGCCTGCCGGCGGCATCAGGACCGCAAAGGATGCCCTCAAGTACCTGGTAGTTGTGAAGGAAACCGCGGGAGAGCGCTGGCTCACTCCAGAACTGTTCCGCTTTGGTGCCTCCAGCCTGCTCAACGACGTGCTGATGCAGCGCAAGAAGCTTTTGACTAAGACCTACTTGGGTCCTGACTACGTAAGCGTGGACTAGGAGAGACAATGTTCGACTACGCACCCGCCCCGGAGGCCAAGCTCGCAAGCTTCCAAAAGAGCTACGGCCACTTCATCGGAGGCAAGTTCACTAAGCCCGCCAATCTTTACCCAACGATTAACCCGGCATCCGAAGAGGTGCTTGCACAGATCTCCCACGGCACCGCCAAGGACGTCGACCTTGCGGTGAAGGCGGCAAGGTCCTCATACGAAAAGGTTTGGAGCAAGCTCTCTGGAGCAGAGCGAGGAAAGTACCTCTACAGAATCGCAAGGATCATGCAGGAGCGGGCCAGGGAGCTTGCGGTAGCGGAAACCCTGAATAACGGAAAGCCCATCAAGGAAACCCGCGACTTCGATGTTCCAACCGCAGTCTCTTGGTTCTTCTACTATGCAGGTTGGGCCGACAAGCTTGACCACGCAGGTCTCGGACACAATCCCCAAGCCTTGGGCGTTGCGGCACAGGTGGTTCCCTGGAACTTCCCGCTGATGATGCTCGCGTGGAAGATTGCCCCGGCTCTAGCGGCCGGCAACACGATAGTCCTCAAGCCCTCAGAGACCACACCACTTTCCGCACTGCTCTTTGCTGAGATTTGCCAGCAGGCAGAGCTTCCCGAAGGCGTAGTTAACATCGTCACCGGTTTCGGCGACACCGGAGCTGCGCTCGTTGGCCACAAAGACGTGAACAAAGTTGCCTTCACAGGATCAACCGAGGTCGGCAAGATCATTGCCAAGCAGGTTGCCGGCAGCAACAAGAAGGTCACGCTCGAGCTTGGCGGCAAAGCAGCCAACATAGTCTTTGACGATGCTCCTATCGACCAGGCAATCGAGGGCGTCATTAATGGCATCTTCTTCAACCAGGGCCATGTCTGCTGCGCAGGATCAAGGCTGCTAATTCAGGAGTCCATCCACGACGAGTTCATCAAGAAGCTAAAGCGCAGGATGAGCACACTCAGACTTGGCGACCCGATGGACAAGAACACCGACGTCGGAGCCATCAACTCTGCCGACCAGCTGGCAAAGATCAAGAAGCTGGTGAAGAAGGGCGTGAGCGAAGGTGGTGAGCTCTGGCAGCCCGAGTGCAAGATACCCAGAAATGGCTTCTGGTTTGCCCCTGCGATTGTCGACAATGTAAGCCCGGCAAACACAGTTGCCAGAGAGGAAATCTTTGGGCCTGTTCTCAGCGTCATAACCTTCCGCACACCTGCGGAGGCCGTGACCAAGGCCAACAACACCGAATACGGTCTCTCCGCAGGCATCTGGACTGAGAAGGGCTCGAAGATGCTCAAGCTCGCCGACCAACTAAACGCCGGAGTGATCTGGAGCAATACCTTTAATCAGTTCGACCCCACCAGCCCATTTGGTGGCTTCAAAGAATCCGGCTATGGCCGTGAGGGTGGCCGACAGGGCCTCCTTAGCTACCTGAAGGCAGGTAAGTAAATGAGACTCGATGTGAAGAAGACCTACAAGCTCTTTATCGCGGGCAAGTTCCCAAGGAGCGAGTCAGGGCGCAGCTACCAGGTCAAGGACTCCAAAGCCAACCATGTCGCAAACGTCGCACTCGCAAGCCGCAAGGATGTCCGCGATGCAGTGCAGGCCGCCAGAGCCGCACAACCAGGCTGGGCTGGAGCCTCTGCTTACAATCGCGGTCAGGTCCTCTACCGAATCGCAGAGATGCTGGAGGGTCGAAGAGAACAGTTCGTTAGTGAGATCTCCTCGCTCACAGGCAAGACCCAGAAGCAGGCCGATGCCGAGGTCAGCGCAGCAATTGACTCCTGGGTCTGGCATGCCGGCTGGACAGACAAGATTGACTCTGTCGCAGGAAGCATGAACCCGGTTGCGGGACCCTACTTCAACATTTCGACCAACCAGCCAACTGGCGTGGTCGGAGCATTTGCTCCTCAGGGCTCGGCCCTGGTGGGTTTTGTGAACACCATCGCCCCAGCGATTGTCTCGGGGAACACCGTGGTGGTTGTCACCAGCGAGCACCTATCTCTACCGGCTCTAACCCTCGGTGAGGTGCTGGCCACCAGCGACCTGCCTGGTGGGGTGGTGAACATCCTCAGCGGCAAAGAGGCCGAGCTCTCGAGCTGGTTAGTGGGTCACATGGACGTCAACGCCGTGGACCTCGAGGGAACCTCGAATCCCACCGAGCTAGAGATCAGCGCGGCAAATACCGTCAAGCGCGTCATTCGTCCTGGCACCTACCCCAGAGAGGGCGCCAAGGGAAACCTTCAGCACATCCTGGATCTCATGGAGGTCAAGACCGTTTGGCACCCAAAGGGCCACTAGAACCTAGGGCTGACCGCCGGGCTTGGTAACGGCCTGCGCTGCGAAGGCATTGGCATCTCTTAGGGCGTCCTCAACCTCGAGACCAGCCAATCTTTGAGCGAGGTACTTCGCGGCGAACGCGTCTCCGGCACCAGTTGAATCAATAACCTCAACCTCAAAAGCTGGCGACTTCGCTATACCTAAAACCTCAGCACCCTCCTCGCCCGAAGTCACGATTACCTCGGGGAAGAGCTCCTGGAGGTTTGCCTGCTTGGAGAGAAGCTCGTACTCGTCAGCGTTTGGAAAGATGAAGTCAGAGCCCGAGATTGCCTCCAAAAACTCTGCTGCTCCGAACTGGCCTATGAAACTCTTGCTGCCCGGATCCACCGCGACCAAAACCCCAACCGAGCCTGCCTTTTCAATGAGCTCCTGGGTCCGCTGGATGCCCATTGACATCACTGCGTAGCCGGAGAGATAGAGCACATCAGTCTTTGAGAGATCGGCCGACTTCGCGGTTAGCCCCTCGTTCGCCCCGCGGTCGGTAAAGAAGGTGCGGTTGTTTCCCTCTACTAAAACCACGATCTTGCCGGTGGGGAGTTTTTCATCGGGCTCCAATTTTGCAATCACGAACTTGGTCTCGAAGTAGTTGGTTAGCCGAGCTCGATCGCTAGCGCCAACCCTGGCAACCAGCTCGACCTCCACCCCTAGGGAGGCCAACCAAACCGCAAAGTTGGCTCCCGAACCACCTGGTTTGGAGGAGATTTCGGCTGGGTTATCGGTGTTCAGCTGACGGGCTGAGTCTGAGATGACAATGATGTCTTCGATGACATCTCCGAGAACCACAACCCGCTTCATTAGTTTGCGAGCGATCTGGCGATTTCGCCTGCGACGCTGACATTGTTCCTAGCCAGACTGAGATTCACTTCTAGTGATCTGCC